>Ga0364910_1015_pt1 | contig 141591 bp, 127 predicted proteins | sample SorcelJu500001C4_3_FD_206970 | JGI IMG/M metagenome (GOLD analysis project Ga0364910, IMG submission 206970) | Enriched cells from Trout Bog Lake Hypolimnion, Wisconsin, USA - BchlTB.June25.5000.01.C4 | ecosystem: Environmental > Aquatic > Freshwater > Lake > Hypolimnion/Profundal zone | place...
GAATATGTGGAAGAAGTAAGAAAAGCTGGAATGGCCGATACTATTAAAATAGATAAGAACCTTGCTTTGCGCGCTGGTAAAAACCATAAGATAAGAACAGATACCGGGATTGAAATAACAATTCCGGTGGACTACTTTCAAAATACAGACTATATCGAGTTTGTGAATAATCCTGATGGTACTTTGTCCATACAGCTAAAGAATATTGGGAAATTACTTAATAAGTAGCTTGTTTAAGTGCATTTGCAATGATAGCAATCGTGATGCAGATTCAATATTTAAGAAAGGAATAATAAGAGATGGCAATTGAAGCGGTAAAAAAATATTTTAAAAAGTATGGCATGGAAAAGGGTATTTTAGAATTTGAAGAGTCCAGTGCGACGGTGGAACTTGCGGCTCGTGCTTTAGGCGTAATTCCGGCACGTATTGCAAAGTCCCTATCCTTTAAAATTGAAAACGGCTGTATTTTAATTGTGACTGCCGGGGATGCAAGGGTAGATAATCGTAAATTTAGAGAAGCGTTTGGGCTAAAGGCAACAATGTTATCTCCAGATGAGGTTCATAATATAACCGGCCATGCGGTTGGGGGAGTTTGCCCTTTTGGCATTGCTAATAAAGCTGTTAAAATTTATGTTGATATTTCATTAAAACGCTTTGCAACAGTCTTTCCCGCATGCGGGAGCAGCAATTCTGCTATTGAACTGAGCTGCAAGGAGTTATTCCGACATGCGCATGGTTTGGAGTGGGTCGATGTTTGCAAAGAGTGGCGGCCAAGTGTACCGGTAGAAGGTGAATAGCAAATAGTTGGTCAAAATACAGCCTTAAAGGGAAAAGATGCTTCCTTTGAAAATATTTTGAAAATATTCAAAAATAATTATAATTATTTTTTACAGCTAAAATAGCACATCTTGGGGTGTCGAACTTTGGCGGATACTATATGTTGTGAATAATGCCGCCGAAGCCGCTAAATACCTGGAAATACTGAAAAATCCTTCAATTCTGTTGAAGGATTTTTCGTTTTTTTCGAGAAAATAACTATAAAAGTGGTGGATTGTGGTGGAAAGTGGTTGATTAACCCGTGAAGGTGGTGATGAGACGTGTTTATGGGGGAATATTCACATACAGTAGATAATAAAGGGCGTCTCATATTTCCCGCCAAATTCCGGGAAGATCTGGGCGAGAAGTTTATCGCTACCAAGGGTCTGGACAATTGTTTGTTCGTATATCCCCTGGAAGAGTGGGCCATCCTAGAAAATAAGCTAAAGCAGTTGCCTATGGCCAAACCGGAAGCCCGGGCCTTCGTCCGGTTCTTCTTTGCCGGAGCGGCAGAGCTGGAAGCTGACAAACAGGGCCGGGTGCTACTGCCCAACAACCTGCGGGAACATGCCAAACTCGACAAGGATGTCATCGTCATCGGCGTTTCCAGCCGGATTGAAATATGGAACAAAGAGGCCTGGGAAGAATATAACAGCCAGATTAACCCTGAGGTTACGCGTATTGCGGAGAATTTGGTTGATCTAGGAATTTAGGCGGAGTGATTCCATGGAATTTGAACATAGCAGTGTTTTGCTTGAAGCCACTTTGGACGCGTTGGTAACTGATCGCGACGGGATTTACGTCGATTGCACTTTGGGTGGTGGCGGCCATGCGGTGGCTGTTGCCGAGCGATTAAGTCCTGACGCCTGGTTGATCGGCATCGATCAGGACCCGGCAGCCCTTCAGGCTGGAAAGACCCGGCTGACTAACGCTGCCTGCAAGGTGAGCGTGGCGAAAGGCAATTTCCGGGATCTCGGCGACCTGCTGGATGAACTAGATGTTCCGACAGTGACCGGCATCATGTTCGACTTGGGAGTTTCTTCGCATCAACTGGATATTGCCGAGCGCGGCTTCTCCTATATGCGTGACGGTCCGCTGGATATGCGGATGAATCCTGACGAAAGTCTCTCAGCGCATATTGTAGTCAACAAGTACTCTGAACAACAGTTGACGGAAATTATCACAAACTACGGAGAAGAGCGCTGGGCCAAAAGAATTGCCACCAGGATCATTGAGGCCAGGCTGACGAAACCGATAAATACTACTGCGGAACTTGTGGATATCATCAAAAAGGCCATACCGGCGGCGGCCAGAAGAGAAGGGCCGCATCCAGCGAAACGGACCTTTCAGGCCATTCGCATTGAAGTGAATAATGAACTGGGAATTCTCCGCGACGCGTTTAAAACCGCAGTCGACAGGCTGAAACCCGGTGGCAGAATATGTATCATTACCTTCCATTCGTTGGAAGACCGCATCGCAAAACATACCTTACAGGAATTAGCCAAAGGTTGTATATGTCCCCATGATTTTCCGATATGTGTCTGCCAAAACAAGCCCAAAGTCAAAATCATCGGTAAGCCGGTCGCTCCATCGCCGGATGAGCTAGGGGACAACCCGAGGTCCCGGAGCGCCAAACTTAGAGTGGCTGAGAAAGTCTGAACAAGGATGAATGTTCTAATTTCCAGGGAGGGTAAATATTATGTTAGTAAATCGCCAACAAGAAATAGCATACAGTCCGGAGCCGCAGCGAGTCAGAAAAACCGTTGGTGTGGTTTCGTCGCGTCCGGATACCAGCCTGAAACGCAACTATATGTTGTTCGTAATGCTGGTAATTGCGGCTGCCATGCTAATTACTATCCAGAGCCAGATCACAGTCCAGGCGGGATATAACCTGGTACAGCTCAAGGCTCAGACTGCCACACTGGAAAAACAGAATGAATTACTACGCCTGGATATCGCCAAACTTAGTAGTCCGGAGCGCATCCAGCTAATAGCCTCCCGGGACCTTGGCATGATTGTACCACCGACCACTTATTACGCCAGCACTACGAAGCCAGCAGCTTCTCAACCCATCGTAGCGCAGGGCAGTCAGGCATCGGATGGCTTATCAATTATCAGCACGGCAGAGGCGAGCACGAGTAACTAAAATCTTGAAATTGATGGGAGAGAGAATCGTGGGGTCGGCTTCACATGTTACCATCAGGAGAAGGGTGGCCGTTCTTTTCTTGGCTGTCGTGGTAGTAATTGTTGGACTTGTCGGCCGGTTGAGTTATCTGCAGTTCTTTCGCAGCTCCTGGCTGACGGAAAATGCCTTAGATCAGCGGGTGCGAGAAATACCGGTAGAAGCGAAACGCGGCATTATTTTTGACCGGGCTGGCCGGGAAATGGCGGTCAGTATCAGCAGTGAATCAATTTACGCCGTGCCGGCAGAAATACAGAACGCAGATGAGACAGCAGCCAAATTGGCTGCTATTTTGGCATTATAAACATGATGACTTTTTTCAATATCGAAAAACCCCGGCAATAACAGCGCTTTGCCTGATATGCCAGGGGTTTTTATATATTTGCTATTATTGGGTTCTTTGCGGTTTTTGCCGCTATTTTTTGGAGTGGCCCGCGCGGTTAAACACCTGATAAGCACCAGGAAAAATGGACAGGCATTCGATCAGGTGCCTGTTGCTGTTGATATGAAATTCCTCCATCGCCGGAGCTGTGGGATACGCGAAAGTAGTGTATCCCTGGCGTAAATTTTGACCGATATTTTGACGATCGGTGTCGATTTATAGGAGGAAATACAATTTGAAAAGTGAATTATGTAATTAAATAAAGAGAAGTTTAAGATTGTTTAATTTCCATCTTGGAATAGCAGGTGCCCTATAAAAAAATAGGCGGTTAATAGACTGTCTCTAAAATAGGTTGGTTATCTTTGTAGAAGGTAAGCGAGTTGTTTTTATCATCGTAAGGAGGTAGGGATTCATGGCTAGAAAAGTTAGTCAAGTGAGACCAACCGTGAGCGATGAACGTTGGATTAAGATGACGGAGTGCCTCCTGTGTTTTGATGCGGATCCTATGAACAATATTAACCGCCTGACGGCGTTGTGCGGCGACTTGTTAGGTGCGGATTGCGTATTGTACAATCGTCTTTACCATGAGCAGTTGTGTGCGTGGGGACAATGGCAGGCGCCGCATGATTTCCAGGCAGTGGACAATCCAGAGGGACATATATGCTACGATATAATCCGGAGCAAACATGACGAACCGATTGTCATCAGGCAGCTGCCTGACTCTAAATATTTCTATACAGATCCCAATGTCAAGAAATATGGGCTACAGACTTATATTGGCAAGCCGGTTATATTTGATGGAAAGCACGTCGGTTCATTATGCGCGTTGTATATGAGAGATGTGGTTTTTGATGAGGATAGCCTGAGGGCTATCAACTCAATTGCCAAAGCAATTGGTGTGGAAGAAGTGCGGCAGCAGGCAAATGAGGCATTACGAAAAAAGGAGGAAAAGTATCGACTTCTCAGTGGGGAACTTACCGCGGCAAACGAGGAACTTACTGCTTCTGAGAAGGAACTACGGATGAGGTGTGTACAACTGCAGGTTCTGGAAGAAGCCCTCCGGACCAGCGGAGAACAGCTCTCTTTAGCAGTGGAACTGGCGCACCTGGGGCCATGGAAGTATGATCCTGATACACAGCAATTCGAATTCGGCGACGAGTTTTATGCAATTTACGGCACGGATGTGACACGGGAAGGTATTTTTATGACTCCGGACGCGTATGCCAGAGAGTTTGTGCACCCGGATGACGCCTGGATGGTAAAAGCGGAGTTAGGTAGAATGCTGTCGTCTTCAGAACGCCACCTTTCTTCTCACTTGGAGCATCGTATCATTCGCCGCGACGGTGAAGTCCGCACCATCGTTGTCCGGATAAATGTCGTCACAGATGCCGCTGGCAAGATTGTCAAGTGGTACGGAGCGAACCAGGATATTACCGAACAAACACAGGCGGCGGAAAAAATCAGGCGACAAAATGTTTTATTGACTTCTTTGCATGAAACCGCACTGGTACTAATGCAAAGATTCAATATCAATGAAGTTCTAAAAATGATTATTGACAGTGTTATGGTACTTTTGGGAACTTCTGATGGCTTTGTCTTGCTTGATGAAGAAGAGGCTGGTACCTTCACGGCAAAAGTTGCCACTGGAATACATGCTAATCAGGTGGGCCTAAAAGTCAATGTTACTGAAGGGCTTCTTGGTAAAGTCTATTCATCAGGCCAGATTATGGTGATAGACAACTATAATAAATGGGGAAATCGTCTATCTGACAGCCACTTTGACAAAATAGAATGTTTTGTTGAGGTACCGTTGAAGTCGGATAATAAAGTGGTTGGCGTGCTAGGTATTACATATTTGGAGCATGGCCGAACGCTTGCTGAGTATGAAGTTGCTTTGTTACAGCGATTTGCAGATATTGCTTCTATTGCTATTGATAACGCTCGACTATATGATTCCATGCAAAGAGAGCTAGTTCATCGCGAAATGGTGCAAGCGGCTCTCGCTGCTTCCGAAGAGAAATTTTCCAAAGCTTTTCGACGTGTTGCCGATGCGATTGGTATTGTCAGGTTAAGTGACGGGCGCTATATTGAAGTAAATGATGCTTTTTCCAAAATTCTTGGCTACAGTCGGGAAGAAATTATTGGGCGTACTTCCGCTGAAATTGGTTTGTGGTGCAATGAGGCCCATTATGCAAAAATCTTTGAAGTGCTGAGGACGAAAGGATCAGTTCACGAGTTCGAAGTAAGTTGGCGCACCAAGTCAGGTGAAATAAGAGTCGGGTTGGACTCGGCTGAAGTGATTGAAGTCGGCGGCGAACGATGTATTGTATATGCTTGGCATGACATTACTGAGCGTAAACAGGCGGAGGAAAGGCTAAGATATTTGAGCGTGTATGACACGTTAACAGATCTTTATAACCGTGCATTTTTTGTTGAGGAACTAAACCGTTATCAGGCGAAAAACTGTATTCCCGTTGCTGTTATTATGTGTGATACCGATGGATTAAAACTAGTTAATGACACTTTGGGGCATACAGCTGGGGATCAATTGCTTGTGGCTGCCGCAGAGATTATTCGTCGCGGAGTTCGTTCGGACGATGTTTCCGCTCGCATCGGCGGCGATGAATTTGCAGTCATCTTGCCTGGAGCGGATGAAAAGATTGCTCAGGCGGTAGTCGAAAGAATCCGCAGTGAAATTGGTGCATACAACCAAGATAATCCCGCTATTCCTGTGAGCATATCCATTGGTTATTCAGTAAAAAAAGATACGATTATTTCATTACGGGACGTGGTTAAAGAAGCTGATGACCATATGTATAGGGAGAAACTCAATCATTCTCAGAGCGCTCACAGCGATATAGTGCATACTGTGGTCAAGTTACTTGAAGAACGGGACTGTATGACGGATGAACATGCTGGAAGGTTGCAGGAACTGGCGACGAAGCTCGCCTTAAAACTAGGGCTTTCCGAATCAATAATTGCCGATATTCAACTTTTGGCTAAGTATCATGACATAGGGAAAATAGGTGTACCTGATAACATTTTGAAAGCCCCAGGGCCACTGACTGAGAATGAAAAACTAGAAATACGGCGACACTGTGAAATTGGTTATCGCATCGCGAGGTCGTCGACCGAATTACTACCTATATCAAGTTGGATACTAAAACATCATGAATGGTGGGACGGGAATGGTTATCCATTAGGAATCAGCGGCAAAGAAATACCGTTGGAATGCCGTATTGTAGCCATTGTCGACGCCTATGACGCTATGACGAGCGATCAGCTTTGTCGTAAGGCCATGAGCTGTGAGGCGACAATCAATGAGCTTAAACGTTGTGCCGGAACACAGTTTGATCCTGAACTGGTAGAGCTTTTTGTTTCTATATTAAATATTGGGGGCGCGAACGGTTGACCGCATCAGCTAGCTAGGCACGGATAGAATGCCATTATTGCGGCAATTGATATGCGGTCTAAGTCGCTGGGGGAGAGGGCATGTTCAAAAAGACTTGTTTGTTCTCACTAAGGCATGATGCTGATGAGTGTATCATATATTATGGTATGCCCTGCAAGTTTATAAAGGCTTGCAGGATTTTTGCTGTTTTACTGGAAGTTTCAAGAAGTGTGTCAAAAAATCACTAGGAGATTAGTCAATGAAAAAAGCTTATATTTACATAATTCTGACGGCGATTATATTCAGTACAATGGAAATCGTGGGAAAAATCATCGCAAATGATATAAATCCTTTTCAGTTAAACTTTATAAGGTTTTTGATCGGGGCATTGGTGCTGTTGCCTTTCGCAATCAAGGGAATCAAAAAAAGAAATATACAACTTGGCATAGATGATTTGTTGTACTTTCTGTTTACCGGATTGTTGTGTATTGTTATCAGCATGTCGTTTTTTCAAATTGCCATAGTTTATGCGAAGGCTTCGACGGTTGCTGTCATATTTTGTGCAAATCCGATGTTTACGCTTCCCATTGCCCACTATATATTAAAAGAGAAGGTAACGAAAATCGCGATAGTGTCTGTGGGTATAAGTTTACTGGGAATCCTCTGCATTTTAAATCCTTTTCAGGTTAATGCGGATATCAAGGGAATTATCCTGGTGATTTTTTCTGCGATCACTTTTGCCTTATATAGCGTTGTCGGCAAAACTCGGGCCGGCAAATATGGCAGTATTGCCAATAACTGCTTTACCTTCCTGGCTGGTGATTTTATTTTGTTGGTATTAATAATGATATCCCATCTGCCTTATTTAGCACGATTCAATGTTAATCACAATTTCCGGTTTTTGTTCAATATCCCGATCATTGGTGGAATTAATCAGTATAATATTTTGTTTTTAATCTATTTGGGTGTGGTCGTAAGCGGATTAGGGTTTCTGTTCTATTTTTTGGCGATGGAAGAATCATCGGCTGCTACAGCGGCCATCGCTTTCTTTATTAAACCGGCCCTTGCGCCTATTCTGGCATTAATGATACTCAGTGAACCAATTCCGCTTAATACTATTGTGGGAATCGTATTAATAATCGTCGCTTCATATGGCACCTTGACCGCCAAGATAGCCACGGCAAGAAGTAAAACATAAAGTGCCGCGTGGTACTTTAGGAAGATGTTACCGATAGTTCGCGATAAGCTGCTGCGGACGAAGGGGTACGGAGTCTGTGTTTTGTTATATTATCTTTAGGAAATACAGCAAGAAAACAATAAATAAACCGCAATAATATGACGGCTTGCCTAAACTGGAGGGCCGTTTTTAGTTTTGCTGCGATTACTGTTTACAGTAACTTAGTCAGGGAGATTATTGCAGAATTATGCAGGAAAAAGGCGTAAGTTGGAGAATGATTAGAGATTGATTGGTATACGATTGGAAAGATATTTGCTAATAATTGGAAAATAATTAGATAACTGTTTGAATAAATAGTAACCGATGCATATTGGGCGACCCGGCGGACTATATGGATTCGATTCGGAGGAAAGGGACGGATGACTATTTTGCAGCGTAACAGCCTGGCTGTCATTTTTATAGCCTGCTTTTGTTTGGCGCCTTCGCTGACTATGGCCGCTGCTTCTGATCGGCCGGATGCAGGGCCTGCTTCTGGTATGCGGCAGGAAAATAGGCAGCCGCCGGATAATAACTCCCTCGGGTTTGAGTCAATAGGGCAAAAGCCGGATAATGTCTCATTTGACGGTGGGACGCCCATCAGGGTAGCTGGCATCCGTATCACCGGACAGACCATCTTCAGCCAGGATCAATTGCTGCCGCTCCTCAAGGATTGCCAGGGACAGGCGCTCACTTTGGGTGAGCTGGAAGCCCTGGCAGGCCGTATTACCAACTATTTTCACGAACATGGTTATCTTGCCGCCAAGGCTTATATTCCTGTTCAGAATATCTCTGGCGGCATGGTGGAAATCGCCGTGGATATGGGTCAATCCGGCAATATCAATTCCCCCGCCGATTTTGGGATGCCCATGTCGGGGAAAAGTTCTCGCACCACCCAAAGGGGTGGATATCAGCAGCAAGACAAAATCGATCAGTTTTTTCTGTTGTTCAATGACCGGAGCGGCGCTCGGGTTAAGGCAACTTTAAACGGCGATTCCGGCCTGGTCTTTGATGTCAGTCCCACGAATGGGACAGGCGGAAACTTTCCTGGCGACAACTTGGGCAACCGCTTTACCGGACAAAGGATGGCGAGCGTCGGCGGTAATGTCAATAATCTGATTAACAGCAGCGATATATTTAGCAGCGTAGGTATGTATTCCGGCAGAGGAACGAGCGATTATACTCTGTCTTATGAGTTGCCCAGTGGCACTCACGGCGGCAAAATGGGAATAAGTTATGCCCGGATACATTCTGCGCAGGGTGGAACTACTTCCGGCGCGAATGCCGATGTTATAACCACAGTCACAAGCATCTATCAAAACTATCAGCTTATCAGTTCAAATGATTTTAACCTAAGCAGCCGAATCAATTACGCAAACAGTAAGCTTCCGGTCAGCATGCCTTCCCCTGGCGGTGGTGGACAGGTAAGCTCCGGCGTTTGGAGCTTCAGCCTGACTGGCGATAGTCAGGATAAATTTGGCGGCGCTGCCACCAACCGTTTTTCGATTGCTTTATCCAGCGGCCGTCCCGGCATGGAATCTACCGCAGTCTCCAATGACACTGTTGAGGAAAACCTTGGCAATAACAGTAAAACTAGTATCAGTTTTAGCCGGGATCAGTGTATTACTGATCGGCTGAACGGGTATCTGTGCATTGTCAGGCAACTTGCCGGCAACTCCGATTCTTCTAAGGCACTCGCCGTACCTGGCGGCAGTCAAAATTTCTCGGGAGGGGCGGGCACCGGCAGTCGTGGTTACGGTCTCACTGGTGAACTACACTGGAACTGGCCTGGGGATAATTTTCAAGTGACAGCCTTTTTTGATAGCGGCACATCAATACTCAACATGAATTCACGATCCGGGTCTGCAGCGGATTGCCGAGCCTTGAGCGGAACGGGACTTGGTTTTAGCTGGCACAGGACCAATAAATATTCTATTCGTTTGGACTACGCCTGGAGGGCAAATGGTGCTTCGACGGCCACCGGGGCTGATAAGAGCGGCAGTGTTTGGCTGCAGGGCGTGAAATATTTCTAGAAAAGCGTATCCAGACCGCTCAGCAACCCCCATCTGCGTCGTTGGTGCATCTTCGCTTCGCTCGAAGAAAACGATCACATCAGCGCTTAAGCGCTGTGTGCCTGCTTTTCCGGGAGCGCGCTTGTCGTACACCGGTACTGTCTGCGCACGCTTCCTCGCAGCGACCCGCACATTGTTCGTGAGAAATTCGCCTATCAACAGTGTACGCTGATAAAACTGGCGAAACTAGAACGTGCATCTGAGGATTTCTGAACGGTCTGGATACGTTTGGTAAATAAGTGATAAGACTCTATCAACTTTCTAAGGCACCAGTTTCGGGTGCCTATTATATTTAATTTAAAGATTTTTTTTAGATTCGTCATGTCGTCATAGTGTATAAAGCGAAGCGCGGGCGACGAGTAATGATCATTTAAGTAGTTTTGCGCCCATATATGCTGCGGCCGCTTCGTCTTGCCCTGGAAGGGAATGGGCATAAATTTGCATTACTGTTCGGACGTCATCGCCGATTCGGTCGGCCACCATTTTCATGTCATAACCGTGGGCCAAGAGATGAGTGACATGGGTATGGCGAAGATCATGGATCCGGACTGTTTTATGGATGCCAGCCTGTTTTACGATCAGTCGAAATGCTCGACCAAGGGTCGAAAAGGGAATATAACGGCCGGTCTTTAGTCTGAACACCAGGCCACCAACGGGTGACCACAAGTCGTTCTTGAGGGCTTTTAATATTCCGCCTTCAACGGCAATGGTTCGCCGGGAGCCCTCGGTCTTGGGAGTGTCTAGCACTTGTTTGCCGGTTATTTCCACAAGATTGGTGCTTATCGTCAGGGTGTTAGCCACTGGATCGACGTTTTCCCAGTTCAGGGCCAGTAATTCACCGCGCCGCATCCCGGTGGCCAGAGCGAGCAGGATGATGTGATATACGTAGTGGTTGCCGGATAGCTGGGAGTATTTTTGGGCGGCTGTCAGCAGTCGCTCCATCTCATCGCCAGTGAGAATGTTCTGATGCTTATGGGAGCTGGGGATGGTTGTTGTCGCTGCGACAGCATTTCGGCTGATCAATCCCTCTTTAACCGCCATTTCAAAAATATTATGTAGCATTGCCCGGTGCATGTTCAGTGTGGCGGGGGCCAGGCCTTCCTGGGCTTTTGTTGTAAGATAATTGTTGATTTGAAGGGTGTTTATTTTCTGCAGCTGATATTGCCCTAAAACAGGCAGGATGTGTTTGCGGCAGGCAAAATCGTAGGTGGCATATGTTTTCAGCTTGATTGTGGCTGTTTTAGCCCCTAGCCACCGGGCGGCATATTCGGCAAGGGTGGCATTATTGGTGACTAGCAGAGTGCCCTGTTGCTGCTGGATTTTGAATTTGTTCAGCATTTCCACGGCTTCCCGCTGGGTTTTGCCGGTGAAAGACTTTCGCAGTTGTCGACCGTGCTGATCGTAGCCGACGGTGAGTTGAACCTTGAATTTATTTTTGGACAGTTGCTGTAAGGAGCCTTCTCCTTTGGGGCGGCGATTGGCTTTTTTTCGGTCCGGCATGACAACCCCTCCTTAGAATCATTGTATTACCGTAACCAGAGAAAAATGGCAGGTATTTGACAGCAGTGAATTTGTAAATTCAGACTGTTGAAAAAGGCCAATCCACGCATTAAACTGGTCTAAGTTTCGTATTATTACCAGGGACGAAGTTTTGATAATCCGAATATACGTGCTACCCCGGTAAATGAAAAGATGAAGGAGCAGATAACGGTGAACGAACAAATTTCATTACATCAGTTGTATAATGATTCGCGGTGGGCAGCTACTGTCCGACTTTATGAGCAGACCTTAATTAATAAGAATCTGGAAGATTGTTTTGAACGCCCTGGCGGTATTCACGGTGTGCGGCATGCCAAAAGGGTGCTTTATCATGTATTGATTCTGAGTGAACTATGCAAAGTTGTCGCCGCTGACCGGCGTCTGCTTATCCAGGCTGCTCTGTATCATGATATTGGCCGGGAACGTGATGGATTATGTTATGTGCATGGTGGCCAAAGTGTCAAGAAGATGAAGCGTCTGGGGCTTTTTCCAACTGAAAAAACGGAAGGCGACATCATGGATTTTATTGTCAGCTATCATTGCATCGCAGATGAGGCGGCTTTAATAGCCCTCGACAATGTTGACGGCGAGCTTCAGCCGCGAATCCTGCGGTTGTTTAAAATACTGAAAGACGCCGATGGTTTGGATCGGGTAAGGATCAACGATCTTGACCCCAAGTTTCTGCGAAATAGCGAGTCGCTCCGACTGGAGGCTTTGGCCTACGAATTGTTTGCGGCAATTTAACGCCCGAGAGGCTAGTCTAAGTTCCACCAGGCAGATAATAACTTCAGGTGAAGTTGCGCGGTGAGGTGTTTGGTATGGAAGAGCAAAGCCCGGTCTTGACCATCGAAGAAACAGCCCGATATTTGAAGCTTTCGACGGACACTGTATATATATTGGCGCGGTCTAAGGATTTCCCGGCAATAAAGATTGGCAATAATTGGCGCATTTTGCGCCAGGAATTGGACGATTGGCTCAAAAAAGTGTATATTAAAAAAGAAGAAAACAGCGCTCAGCTGTGATTGAAGTTGAATATTCATAAACACTTTTAATCACCAGGCGCGAATTTGCCACGCCCAGTTATCTTGTATGGCAAGGGTTAACGGGATAAACGGTGGTGCTTTGCTGCTATTTTGGCATTAGATGCCGATCGGCTGCGAGTAAAACTCAAAAAGCATCAGGCTTTTATCTGGATAAAACGCAAGGTGGACGAATCGGCGGCGATGGCGGTGAAGCGCCTGGATTTGCCGGGAGTGGGGCTTACCGAGGAAAATCGCCGTTATTATCCGCAGGAGAATCTGGCCGCGCATGTGCTGGGATTTACCGGTATCGACAGTCAGGGTCTTGACGGGGTGGAGCTTACTTTTGACAGCTATCTTCGGGGACGCCCTGGCGGCATTATTGTGGAATATGACGCCCAGGGACAGGAGATTCCCAATGCCACTCAGCGTTATGCACCGCCTATCGAGGGACAGAATGTTTATCTGACTATTGATATGGTTATTCAACAGATTGCTGAGCGGGAACTGGATAAAGTACTGGTGGATACCCAGGCCCAAGCGGCCACGATTATTGTTATGCAGCCGTACAGTGGAGAAATTCTGGCCTTGGCTAACCGACCGGATTATAATCCAAATAATTTTGCCGACTATTCACCAAAGTTATGGCGGGACATTGCCATATCCAACGCCTACGAACCAGGATCGACGTTTAAAGTCATCACCACTGCCGCAGCTCTGGGGGAACATGTTGTCACGCTGGAAGACCGGTTTTTTGATCCCGGCTCTGTGGAGGTCCAGGGACGGACTATTCACTGTTGGAAAGCTGGCGGGCATGGCAGCCAGAGCTTTCTGGAGGTGGTGAAGAATTCGTGCAACGTCGGGTTTGTCAATGTGGGGTTACGACTTGGCGCGGAGGCGTTTTATCGCTATATTAACAAGTTCGGTTTCGGCCGTCCCACCAACATTGATCTTCCCGGGGAAGCCCGTGGCATAGTGCTTGATGAGACAAAGGTCACGCCGATTAATATTGCCACCATGGCTATTGGCCAAAGCATCGCTGTGACGCCTATCCAGCTTCTGACTGCTGTGGCGGCAGTGGCGAACGGCGGTGAGCTTTTGCGGCCTCAGATAGTCCGGGAAGTGAGGGATAAATCGGGGACGGTGATCCGCGCTTTTCGGCCAGATCTGGTTGCCAGGGTCCTTGACGCCCAGACAGCCGAGACCGAAAAAGGGATTTTGGAAAAAGTTGTTGAAGAAGGAACAGGTAAAAATACTTTTATTGAAGGTCTTCGGATCGCCGGAAAGACCGGGACGGCGCAAAAAGTTGGCGAAGGCGGCTATGTACCCGGAAAGTACGTAGCTTCTTTTGTAGGTTTTGCCCCGGCGGATAAGCCGGTAATCGCCATGATAGTAATTATTGACGAACCGGTGGGGCCATATTATGGCGGGGTAATTGCTGCACCGGTTTTCCGGGCGCTGGCCCAGGATATTCTGCAGTACCTGAAGGTGACGCCGCAGCCGGAGAGCGCCGCCGCTGAGGAACAAGCCCATGTGGTTGTTCCGGGGGTAATTAATTTCCTGGTTGCAGATGCAGTCAATGAGTTGCAGAAAGCCGGCCTGGGCAGCAGAATCGAGGAAAGCGGCGCACGCGTCACTGATCAGGTTCCCAAGCCGGGTAGTCTGGTGCCGCCGGGGTCCAAAATCATGCTGTACACGCTGACTCCACGCTATTCAACGGGAGAGGTTACTGTACCGGATCTAACTGGGCTAAATTTACGGGAGGCGGCGGATATTCTGGCGGAACTGGGGCTGAGCATTGATCCTTCCGGTACTGGCGAGAAGGCTGTACGGCAGGAAGCATTGCCTGGCAGTAAGGTATTGCCGGGAACGGTGATTACTGTTTATTTTGAATAGCCGCCGGGTATATTTGGCAAAATTGGCAATAATAAATGATAAATGCAGGAGGAACGGCGATGGCTAAAATATTGCGAGAATTGGTAGCTCTACTGGCTGAATTTGAAGTTCAGGGGAGCCTTGATAGAGAGATTACTCATATGACTTGTGACTCCCGCCAGGTTAAGGCTGGGTCGCTGTTTATTGCGCTTAGCGGCAGCAAGGTTGATGGTCATGATTATGCGGCTGTAGCTTGTCGCCAGGGGGCTGCAGCTATAATTGCGTCGAGGGAGCTGGCGGTCGAGCCTGGAGTTACGGTGATTACCGTCCCTGATACCAGACTGGCAATGCAAAAATGCGCTGCTTACTTCTTCGATTATCCCAGCCGAAAGCTGCGGCTGATCGGGGTGACGGGCACGAGCGGCAAGACCACCACTACCTATCTTATCAGGGCAATCTTAATGCGCGCCGGATTTCGGGTTGGCGTCATCGGCACCATCAATAATATTATCGATCAACAGGTTCTGCCGGTCAAAAATACTACGCCTGACGTAGTGGATTTGCAAGCGCTGTTTAGCGACATGGTTGATGCCGGCGTGCAATATGTTGTGATGGAAGTCTCTTCCCACGCTTTGGTGCTTAACAGGGTGAGAGGCACTGAGTTTGATGTTGGGGTGTATACTAATTTATCCCGTGAGCATATGGATTTTCATCATACTTTCGACAATTATATTGCCGCCAAAGCCGAGTTGTTCCGGTTGGTGTCGTCACCAGAAGCTACTAAGGGCGGCAAAACGGCAGTGGTCAATATCGATGACGCCGCAGCACCGGCTATGCTGCAAAGTGCCGATTGCCGCCATATAACTTATGGCGTAAGTCATAGCGCCGACCTTAAGGCCGAAAATATTGACGTCAAAGCGAGTGGGGCGGCTTTTACCGTAACCGGGCCCTTTGGGGTGCTATCGCTGAACCTCAAGATAACCGGCGTTTTCAATGTGTATAATACGTTGGCAGCAATTGGTGCAGCGATTGCTGAAGGGGTGGATGTCGGAATTATTAAGGCCGCACTAGAGGAATTCAGTAGCGTGCCAGGGAGATTCGAACGGGTGGATGAAGGGCAGCCTTTCACGGTGATCGTGGACTATGCCCATAAGCCAGACGGCTTGGAGAATATACTGAAAACCGCCCGCCAATTTGCAAAGAAGCGGATTATCGTGGTATTTGGCTGTGGCGGCGACCGGGACCGGACCAAAAGGCCGATTATGGGAAAACTGGCGATGGAATACGGCGATGTTGTCATCGCAACTTCCGACAATCCGCGTAGTGAAGAGCCGACTGAAATATTACGGGAAATTGAGCAGGGTCTGCTGGAAGGACGCAATGCAGAAAAAGGCTATGAAATTATTGTTGACCGGCGAACCGCAATTGCCAAGGCGTTAAGCCTGGCAGCGGAGGATGATGTGGTCATCATTGCCGGAAAAGGCCACGAGACCTATCAGATTCTCAAGGGCGGAACTATAGACTTTGATGACCGGGAGGTTGCCCGGGAAATCATCAGGGAGATGAGGTAATGGCTGAGTTTACCGTTCAGGATGTGCTGACAGCCACTGGTGGCCGTCTGGCGCGAGAAATCCGTAAGTCATTTAACGGTGTTTCCACCGATACCCGCACCCTTAAGTCAGGCAATCTGTTTATCGCCCTGCAGGGGGAAACGTTTGACGCTCATGATTTTCTGGTGCGCGCCGTGGATAGCGGCGCTGTCGCGGTGCTTATCAGCAATCCTGATGCCTATATTCCTGAAAGAATTACGGCTATCGTGGTGGATGACACTTTGAAGGCTTTGCAGGATCTGGCCGAGTTCCACCGCCGCCGTTTTGCCATTCCGGTGATCGGCATCACTGGGTCCAACGGCAAGACGACAACCAAAGATATGATTGCAGCTGTATTGTCGGTGAGGTTTAATGTTCTGAAGACCGAGGCCAATTACAATAATCATATTGGTTTACCGCTTACTTTGCTTAATCTTTCTGACAAATTTCAGGTCGCAGTGGTGGAAATGGGAATGCGCGCCCAGGGTGAAATCCGACAGTTGGCGGCCATTGCAGGACCAACTGTGGCAGTGGTCACCAATGTCGGCGAAACTCATATCGAACTTTTAGGTACGGAGGAAAATATTGCGGCCGCCAAGGCTGAATTGGTTGAGGCTTTGGCTGACGACGGCTTAGCGGTTTTGAATTACGATGTTCCTATGGTCAGGTCTATGCGGACCAAAACATCGGCCAGAACTGTGTTTTTCGGTTTGGGCCCTGAAGCTGATGTCCGGGCGGAGAACATCAGCCACGGCCGGCGGGACACTCACTTCGATTGTATTTGGCCCCAGGGCAGATTTCCAGTCCGGTTGCCGGCACTTGGCCAACATAATGTTTATAATGCATTGGCCGCTATTGCCGTGGGGCTGGAACAGGGGCTCAGTACAGATGAGATTTGCAGCGGTCTAAGCCAGTTCGTTCCTAGCGCTATGCGCTTACATATTGAACAATTTGGCGATTATACTGTCATTAATGATGCCTATAACGCCAGTCCCTTGTCGATGGTCGCCGCCATTGAAACACTGGAAACAATTGCCCGGGGCAGAAAAGTGGCTGTTCTTGGCGATATGCTGGAACTCGGCGACCGAGGGGTAGAGGCTCACCGTCAAATCGGGGAGAAACTGGTGGCGGAAGGCATTCAGGTAGTGATTACTTTTGGTGAACTGGCAGAACATATTGCTGCTGCTACTCTGGAAGGCGGTGTTGATGTCACAGTGGCCTGCCGCAGCCACGATGAAGCCCAGGAGGCGCTCCGCAAGCTGGTTCGCCCTGGCGACACAGTCTTATTAAAGGGATCGCGGGGTATGAAAATGGAGAAAATACTGGAGCTATTTAAGCAATAAATGTTGATGTATGGGTGTTATTGGGGGAGGTATTATGCATAACCTGTTCTACGCTGCCGTAATGGCTTTGGGGATCGCACTGGCGCTTGGGCCGCTGCTAATCCCGATGCTGAGATGGCTCAAATTTGGCCAGAGTATCCGAAAAGAGGGCCCCGAGCGTCATTATGCCAAAGCCGGGACTCCGACCATGGGAGGGCTGTTGATTCTTGCGGCAGTTACCATTCCATCAATTGTTTTTGCCGGCAGAGATCCGCAGGTATTACTGGCTTTATTTGTTACTCTTGGTCATGGCGGCATTGGATTTTTGGATGATTTCATCAAAGTCGTGCTCAAAAGGAATCTAGGGCTAAAAGCTAAACAGAAACTGTTTGGACAGATGGTCCTGGCGATCGCCTTAACTTTTGTGGCTGTCAACTATTTGGGGCGCGGCACCGACATCTGGGTGCCATTTTGGGGAGTGACTTTGGATCTAGGCCCACTGTATTATGTGGTTATTGTGCTGTTCATCATTTATACGTCTAACGCCGTGAATCTGACTGACGGCTTGGACGGGCTAGCGTCCGGAACTATGGTGATATCAGCTCTTGCCTATGCGATTATCGCGCTGTATTATAATCAACAGCCGCTGGCAATATTCTGTGTTTCCCTGGCTGGCGCCGCATTGGGCTTTCTGCGTTATAATTCACATCCGGCAAAGGTGTTTATGGGTGATACAGGCTCTTTGGCCATGGGCGGGGCGCTGGCAACGGTGGCTGTCCTGACCAAGACGGAACTCTTAATGGTAATTATCGGTGGCGTTTTTATGCTTGAGGGATTATCGGTGATTATCCAGGTGGCTGCATTTAAGTCTACTGGGAAAAGGGTATTTAAAATGAGTCCGATTCATCACCATTTTGAATTATTAGGTTGGTCTGAGACAAAGGTAGTAACAGTATTTTGGATGGCGGCAACGATTTTTGCCATCGTGGCTTTAACAACTCTTGCTGCTGGCCGTGGAGGAATGCACTATGGATTTTAGTAAAAAGAATGTACTTGTATTGGGCGCAGGGATAAGTGGTGTCGCGGTGGCTGGCATTCTGCGCGATCTGGGGGCCGATACGACTCTCAGTGACGCTAAGAGAGCGGAAAGTATCAAATGTGACCTGGGAGATCTAAAGAACAAAGGCGTTGCTCTGGAGCTGGGGCGTCAGGATGAATCGTTGCTATCTGGAATTGATTATGTCGTGCTGTCGCCAGGGATATCTATTAACAGTCCGCTGGTTGTTCAGGCGCAAAATAAGGGGATCACTGTTATGAGTGAAGTCGAAGTGGCTTACCGATTGTGCCCGGCACCAATGGTGGCCATCACCGGCACCAACGGAAAAACCACTACGACAACTCTGATCGGGGAAATTCTCAGGGCTGCCGGACGGGAAGTCGTGGTAGGCGGGAATATCGGTCTGGCCTTGTCCCAGGAAGTGAGGGGGATCAGCGCAGACGGCATTGTTGTGGCGGAAATATCCAGTTTTCAATTGGAGGGTGCAATTGAATTTCGGCCTCATGTTGCTGCTATTTTAAATCTCACGCCTGATCATATCGACCGGCATGGATCGTTGGCAATTTACCAGGAGATGAAGGAACGTATTTTTGCCAGGCAAACGGCGGAGGATTATGTTGTTTTGAATTATGATGATCCTGCTGTACGGGAAATGGCAGGCAGGGCTCCGTCGCGGGTGGTGTTTTTCAGCCGTAAGCAGGAGCTGGGGGCAGGTATTTTTATCAAAGATGATCGCCTGGTGTTGCGTTGGAATAACGAAAATCTGGATATTTGCGCAGTAACTGACATAAAGATTAAAGGCGCCCACAATGTGGAAAACGCTTTGGCGGCTTGCGGAGTCGCTTATTTCGCTGGAGCAAAACCGGCAGATATGGCTGGCGTGCTCCGTACTTTTCCCGGCGTAGAACATCGGATAGAGCCGGTAACTACGGTGGACGGTGTACCCTATTACAATGATTCAAAGGCAACTAATCCCGAATCGTCCATCAAGGCGTTGGAGGCTTTTCCTGGTCAGATCATTCTCATTGCCGGTGGTCGGGATAAAAATACCGATCTGGGCGAGTTTATGCAGTTAATTAAGGAAAGAGTTGATCATCTTATTTTGCTGGGTGAGGCGCAGGAGCGCTTCCGTCAGGCGGCCATCCAGTATGGTATCGACAATATTCATCTGGTAGATGATTTTTCCGGCGGAGTGGCTCTGGCCCATAAGCTGGCTCGGCCGCCGCAGGTTGTGTTGTTGTCGCCGGCTTGTGCAAGTTTTGATATGTTTTCAAATTATGAAGAGCGGGGAAGAGTATTTAAAGATCTGGTACGCCGACTGGGGTAAGGAGGGAGCTTTCTTGGCGGTACGACCAAAATCGCCTGATTTTATTATTTTTTTCACGGTAATTGCCCTGCTAGGACTCGGCGTGGTAATGGTCTACAGTGCAAGCGCAGTTTCAGCCTACGTCAACTTCAATGACAGTTACTATTTTCTAAAACGCCAGATTATCTGGGCTATATTAGGGCTGTTGGCCATGGTGTTTACGATGAATGTCGACTACCATGTTTGGCGCAAACTGTCCAAACCGATTTTGCTGGTTACGCTGGCACTACTCGTTCTTGTCCTGGTGCCGGGATTGGGCAAAGTTGTCAATGGTGCGCGGCGTTGGCTGGGATTCGGGTCTCTGTACCTGCAGCCATCGGAAATTGCCAAATTGAGCATGATCATGTATGCTTCAGAAAGTTTGACTAACAATCAAGAGAAGATAACCAGTTTTCTTAGGGGCCTGTTGCCGCAATTAATGACTTTGCTGCTGGTTTTCGGTCTGATCCTGAAGGAACCTGACCTAGGGACGGCGTTGGCGATCAGTGGGACGATATTTGTCTTATTGTATGTGGCCGGAGCAAAGGTTTCACACTTGTCAGCTATAGGGATAACCGGAGTAGCTGGAATTATTGCGGCAATTATCGTTGAACCTTATCGACTGCGACGGCTTTTCGCTTTCAGTGACCCCTGGGCAGATCCCCTCAATACCGGGTATCATATTATTCAGTCTCTTTATGCGATCGGTTCTGGCGGTCTGTTTGGCGTAGGTCTGGGACGCAGCCGGGAAAAATTTCTCTATCTGCCTGAGCCGCATACCGATTTCATTTTTGCCATTTTAGGCGAAGAACTTGGTTTAATCGGAACGGTGACGGTGTTGGTTCTGTTTTTCTTGTTTGCCTGGCGTGGACTGAAAGTCGCTATTTCCGCACCTGATATTTATGGCAGCATTCTGGCGGCAGGCCTGACCACGATGATTATTGTGCAGGCGCTGATGAATATTGCCGTGGTTACTGCATCGATGCCTATTACTGGTATTCCGCTGCCATTTATCAGTTTCGGAGGGTCGGCGCTGATTTTCACTTTGGCTGGGGTGGGGATACTGCTGAATATTTCCCGCTATGTGGGATTAAAATAAGGAGAAAAATTATGCGGGTAATCATTTCCGGCGGGGGAACAGGCGGACATATTTATCCGGCGGTTACCATCGCCAAGACTATAGCTGCCATGACAACTCCTTGTGAAATATTATTTGTTGGTACCCAGGAGGGGCTGGAAGCAGATCTTGTTCCCAAAGAAGGTTTCGCCTTCGAGGCTGTCAATGTTCGTGGCTTTGAGCGCCGGCTGTCCTGGAGTTCGGTGCAGACGGTTTTTAAAACGATGACTGGTCTCGGTCAGTCGTGGAAGATTATCCGTAGGTTTCGGCCGGATATCGTTATCGGGACCGGCGGTTATGTCTGTGGTCCGGTGTTGCTTATGGCCAGTCTGATGGGAATACCGACCATGATCCAGGAACAGAATGTTATTCCTGGTGTCACTAACCGGATTTTGGCACGTTTTGTGCGAAAAGTGGCAGTAGGTTATCCCGAAGCAAAGGAGTTTTTTGGTAAACAAATGGACAAGGTGGTGGCCACTGGAAATCCAATACGGCCGGAGGTTATCGCCGCCAGCCGGAGCGAAGGCGTCAAGGCACTGGGCCTGAAGGACGACAGATTGACACTGCTGGTCGTCGGCGGAAGCCGTGGCGCGCGCAGCATCAATCAGGCAATGATGGAAGTATATCGACATTTTGGCGGAAATAATGACATCCAAATATTGCATGTTACTGGTCAGAACGAGTATAATAACATAGTTAGTTTGATGTTGGAGTCGGGAATAGACAGAGCTATAGCCGGAAATATTACTATTGCACCTTATCTTTATGATATGCCGCAGGCATTGGCGGCTGCTGATCTGGCGATTTTCCGGGCTGGGGCGATAGGACTTGCCGAGCTCACAGTTCGTGGTATACCTGCCATACTTATTCCTTATCCATATGCCGCTGCCAATCACCAGGAATTCAATGCCCGGATACTAGAGGAAGCTGGCGCCGCGGTAGTAATCCTTGACGCAGAACTAACTGGTAGCCTGCTTGTTGATGAACTGGAGAAGCTGCTCTCTGATCGGGAAAGGCTGCAAAGAATGGCTGAGGCCAGTAAGAAAATGGGACATCCCGACGCTGCGGCGGCCATTGCCAAAATGGCGATTGCGCTCGCCAATACGTCTGAATAGATGTAACACCCCTGCTTAGAAGAGCATACAATAACATTGCGTTCAGGAGCTCTTGCCAGCAGGGAAGGGGGAGAAAATTTTTGCTGAAAACAACGACGAAATTTCATTTTATTGGCATGGGCGGAGCTGGAATGAGCGCTATTGCCAAAATCCTGCTGGAAAAGGGTTACACCGTGACCGGCTCGGATATTAGCAAGTCAGAGGCTGTAAACCGACTTGAACGACTTGGCGCCAAGGTTTTCTTCGGCCATAACAAGGATTACATTCAGGGTGCGGAAGCGATTGTCGTTTCTACCGCTATAGCAAGCGATAATCCGGAAGTTCTTGCAGCCAGGGAACAGGGAGTGCCTATTTATCACCGGGCAGATATGGTCGCGGCGCTGATGGCTGAGAGCACAGGAATCGCGATAGCTGGCGCACATGGCAAAACGACCACCACATCGATGGTGGCGGTGATGCTGGAGAAGGCGGGACTTGACCCCACCATTCTTATCGGCGGGGATATTGATTATCTCAATGGTAATGCCAAGCTTGGCAAGGGCAGGTATTTGGTGGCCGAGGCCGATGAAAGCGACTGTTCATTTTTGAAGCTGGCACCAACTATTGCCGTGGTCACTAATATCGAAAATGACCATATGGATCATTATGGGACGATGGAAAATATTCTGTCGGCGTTTACTAAGTTTCTCAATAAGCTGGAGGTTGATACCGGCCTCGGCGTGTTGTGTTTCGACAGTGAGAATGTCCGGAATATCGCTGCCGGCCTTGACCGGAAGTATGTTTCTTATGCTATTGATTTTGATGCTGACTACATGGCCAAAGAGATTGTTTTTCGTGGCACTACTACTCTTTATAAATTATTCCACCATGATAAATTCCTGGGCAGTATCGAATTGAATGTTCCTGGCCGACATAACGTAGCTAACTCCATTGCCGCTGTGGCGGTAGGACTATATATCGGCCTTGAATTTGATCAGGTCGCTGAAGGTCTGGCGGCTTTTCGGGGAGTGAAGCGGCGATTTCAGACTAAAGGCCGGGTTGGCGGAATTTGGGTTGTTGATGATTATGCTCATCATCCTACTGAAATTATCACGACACTTCAAGCGGCACGCGGCACAAATCCAAAACGTTTGATATGTGTCTTTCAGCCGCATCGTTATAGCCGGACCAAGCTGCTCAGAGAAGAGTTCGGTAGGGCCTTTAGCCAGGCGGATCTTTTGATTCTTACGGATATTTATGCCGCCGGCGAGGCACCGATACCTGGCATTAGTGGCGAAGTGCTCAAAGAAGAGGTCGAGCGCCAAACTCAACAGACGGTTACTTATATTCCTGATGCTACTATCATTGCTCGCTATCTTGCACAAGTTGTTGAACCAGGAGATTTGGTAATGACAATGGGAGCTGGCAATGTTTATCTTGTCGGTGAAGAATTGGTAGAGAAATTATTAAATAAATAGATGATATCACTGTTTTTGTTTTTATGTGGCGGGTGGTTGTACTTTTCTGGGAGGGAAGACGATGGAGAAATTTGTCGTCACAGGAGAAGTACAATTGGGCGGCTGTATACGGATAAATGGGGCGAAAAATGCTGCTTTGCCCCTCATGGCCGCAACGTTGCTGTGCTCCGGTGTCAGTGTGCTCCACGGTGTTCCTAATCTTCGTGATATTCAGATGATGCAAGACATCATGACCTTGCTTGGGGCTAAAATCCAGCGGGAAAAGACTACGCTGCTGATTGATACGTCTAGTGTCAGCAAGGTGGAAATACCTGAATATCTCATGCGGGAAATGCGGGCATCGGTGTTTTTTATGGGGCCCTTGTTGGGCCGATTCCGTAAAGTTCGCCTCTATTACCCAGGCGGGTGTGCCATTGGACCAAGGCCTATTGACCTTCATATCAAGGCGTTGGAGAAAATCGGCGCCGAAGTGAGCGACAGTTATGGATTTATTACTGCTGAAGCCAAAGAACTGGCCGGTGGGGAAATTTATTTCGATTTTCCCAGCGTCGGGGCTACTGAAAACGCGATGATGGCGGCAGCGCTCGCGGGGGGTACGACCATAATCCGTAATGCGGCGCGCGAGCCGGAAGTGCTTGATCTGCAATGCTTTCTCAATCGCATGGGGGCTGATATTGCCGGTGCAGGAACAGATACTATTCGCATTTCTGGCGTAACTCGGCTGAGCCCAGCGGAGCATTCCGTTGTTCCCGACAGGATTGAAGCGGGAACTTTTCTGCTGGCTGGCAGCATTACTCGCGGTGATCTGATGGTGGAGAATATTATTCCTGAGCACTTATCGGCCGTGACCGACAAATTGCAGGAAATAGGGGCAAAAATAACAGCTGGAGCCAACTACATCAGGGTTAAGTCCGGCGATCTCAGGGGAGTTGATATAAAGACTCTGCCTTATCCCGGATTTCCTACTGACCTTCAGGCTCCGTTGCTGGCAATGATGACTGTTGCCAAAGGGACCAGCATCATTACCGAAACAATTTTTGAAAATCGTTTTAAACATGTAGATCAATTAAGCCGTATGGGTGCAAAAATAAAAGTCGAAGGCCGTACAGCTGTCATTCGTGGGGTTCCAAAATTAACCGGAGCCATTGTAACCGCTCCCGACCTCAGGGCCGGCGCGGCAATGGTTCTGGCGGCTCTGGCGGCGGAAGGCGTATCGGAAATTGAGAATGTATTCCATATTGACCGCGGCTATGAAGGGATGGAGCAGAAGCTGCAAAGTCTGGGGGCGGTCATTGTGCGGCGCAAAACGGACTGAGGGGGATTGACATGAAAGGCAAACGCATCGCTGTGGTTCTGGGAGGACCTTCGGCCGAACGGGAAGTTTCTCTAAATACTGGCAAGGCGATACTGGAAGCTTTGCGGGAGAAAGGTTATGATGCCGTTGGCATTGACCTTGATCCGCGGAATTTCATAAATCAGATCAAGGAAGCCGGCGCTGAAGTCATTTTTATCGCCATCCATGGTAAATACGGCGAGGATGGCTTAATGCAAGGGGCGCTAGAAATGCTGGGAATACCTTATACCGGGTCTGGTGTACTGTCTAGTGCAATGGCCATGGATAAGGGCGTGTCTAAACGTCTATTTTTAGCTGCGGGAATAAGCACTCCAAGGTCGCGGTTATTCTCCCGAGCGGACTCTGAGAGGGATTTGGCGGGTGAGATCCTGGCCGAATTCGGTCTGCCAGTGGTAGTTAAACCTTCAACTCAGGGTTCCAGTATCGGCATTTCTATTGTCGAGGACCGCGGTGCTCTGGCCGAAGCTGTTAACGACGCCTTTCGCTACAGCGAAGAAATGTTGATCGAAGAGTTTATTCGCGGCAAGGAACTGACCGTTTCTATTATTGGTACAGATTCCCCCACAGCTTTGCCGGTCATCGAAATCGCTCCTCACTCTGGACGTTATGACTATGCATCTAAATATACCAAAGGGGCCACTGAATACATCGTTCCCGCCGTATTAGACGACGCTACTACCAAAGTTGTGCAGGACGAGGCGGTAGCGGCGTTCAGGGTGCTCCACTGCAAGGGTATCGGCCGGGTTGATGTTATGTTGAGTCAGGATAATAAGCCTTTTGTTCTGGAGGTAAACACGATTCCAGGAATGACGGCTACCAGCCTGGTTCCTAAAGCGGCAGCGGCAGCGGGTATTTCCTTTCCCGAATTATGTGAGCGGATTTTGCTTATGGCAGGTACCGAAGCTTAATAGATGTATATTCGCTTTTACCAGGGGCTGTTTTGAAAGTCGCTACAGCGAAACTTTTAAGACGGCCCCTGTACATTTTCATCATATATGTAAGGCGGTACTACATGCCGGGAGAAAATACCATTAAACCCATTAAAATACATAGAGGGTGATAGCTGGAAATGCTGTTGATTGGAGCATTTTATGGCTGTGGGTGGCTCGCGATAAGGCTCGGAAAGGGCTATAGACTAATTTTTCTTATTTATTTACCGCGCGGGTTAGTGTATAATAACTTGGTAAGGTCGGCTGGTGGGAGTGGATGGTATGCAGACTGGTGAACGACTGAAGCGTGGACGGCAGCCTGAAAGATCAATGCCGTCCAAGGCATTTGTTTTCTGGTTGCTGATATTGATTGTTTTAATAGCGGGATTATTATTCTTAAGATCCAACTTTTTTACGGTGGGTTCAGTAGTGATCGAAGGCAATAGCAATATGACTATTGCGGATGTATATCGTGCAGCTGAGTTTCCCGCCAAAATCAATATTTTTCGGTTGAACACTTCGGAAATAAAAAGTCGATTACTTTGCGATCTGAGGGTATCAGCCGTGGATGTCCATCGACAGTTTCCGGCTACGATTGTCATTAGTTTAACGGAACGGAACCCATTGGCATATGTAGCCAATGATTTTGGGTTTGTTCAACTGGACAAGCAGGGCGTGGTATTGGTAGCCTTGAAAAACATCAAGCAGATGAATGTCCCAATTATTACCGGTGTTCAGCTTGGCAGCATATACGTCGGGGACAAGGTGGAAGAGGCTTCGGTTAAGAATGTTTTGGCCTACTTGGCAGCTCTTGATCCGCCAACGCTGAATCAGTTTTCGGAAATCAATATCAACTCGTCAGGAGTTTTGACCGCTTATACTATTAATGACATCGTTATTCGTCTGGGGAATAGTGACCGGCTCACGGAAAAGGCCAAGGTGACCTGTGACATTCTACGGGATATCGGTGATAAGAAAACGGCGGTAGAATATATTGATTTGAATTATGCTTCACCGTATATTAAAATCAGACAGTAGTGATATCAGGGAAGGAGACGTTTTTTATGCCCATAAGGCAGGGCCAAATTGCTCTTGCTCTTGTATGTGTTGTTTTAGGGATTATGTTAGCGGTGCAGTTTCGCACTACCCAGGATATCCGGGCAACGATTCCTTTCCAGCGGCTTGAAGATTTGTCGCAACGACTTATCCAGACTGAAAAAGAACGGGATGCTTTGCTAAATGAGGTGTACGAACTGCGCAAAGCAACCGGGTCTGAGGCGGCCGCATCGAGGGAAATACAGTTGACTAAAATGGCTGCTGGAGTGATGGCGCTGCAAGGCCCAGGAATTATTGTCACTGTTGACGACAGTAAACGGCAGACTCAGCCGGGTGATAATCCTAACCTTTATCTTATTCATGATGAAGATATTTTGAAGATCATCAATGAGTTAAGGGCGGCGGGCGCGGAAGCCATATCGATCAATGCGCAGCGGCTGATTGCCAGTTCGGAAATTCGTTGCGCCGGGCCCACTCTTTCGGTAAATAATACCCGCTATTCTCCGCCTTATGAGATCAGGGCTATCGGGGATCCGTTAACCCTGGAGAATGCACTTCGTATGCGGGGCGGTGTGGTGGAGACCTTGCAATTCTGGGGAATTGAGATATCGCTCAAAAAACAGGATATGCTGATAATCCCGGCTTATAGAGGATCGTTCCGGTTTGATCATGCCAAGCCGGTGCAGGAGGAGGGCAAACAGCAATGATATTACCGATTATCGGATTAATTGTCGGTTTGGTTATTGGGTTGTCCTTTCCAATCAGCATCCCTTATGAGTATGCCAAATATATGTCTGTGGCGCTGCTGGCGTCGCTTGACTCGGTGTTTGGCGGGCTACGTGCCGGACTTGATGACAAGTTCGATAACACAGTTTTTATTACCGGTTTTTTCACCAACGCCCTCTTAGCCGCAGGCCTGGTATATGTCGGTGATCGACTGGGAATTGACCTATATTATGTGGCCTTTTTAGCTTTTGGGCTACGCGTTTTCCAGAATCTAGCTATAATTCGTCGTCATTTCCTGAAAAAATAGCAACGATAATCTTAAGCAAGGAATCGTGGCTGTGGATGGCATAAACGTAGCTAGCAGCATACTTGAATTTATAAGCAAACTGACACTATTGGTTGGTGTCAGTTTTGTTTTATAAGGTGTCGCAGACGCTCTTCCCTTGAAATAATTATGGTGAAGGATACTTGGAATGATTCGGTTGTTTAAACCTTGGTGGTATAGATTTCACGGGATAATTATGGAAATTGACGCGGCGACAAATACTTTTCAATAAAAAAATACATATTCTGAAAAGATAAAAAAGGGAAAATGCCAAATATGTAGAAACATAACTGGAAAGAACCACAATATGTTGTAAGAGGGACAGGTATGGCGAAAAATTATATACTAGGGGTTGATGTGGGGACAGGATCGATAAAGGTGCTGGCCGGACTTGTGGATGGTAGCGGAGACGTCGCCATTAAGGGAGCAGCAAGCCTTTCCGCCGCCGGTGTCAGCAAGGGGACGATAGTCAATGGCCGTGAATTGGCCGTGACAATAAAAGAGGCGATAGAATGTGCCACTTCGGACTCCGATCTGCCACATGACAGTATCTATCTTGGACTAGGCGGTATGAATATTTCCGCCGCTAACAGCATCGGAAGCATAGCACCTGCATCTAGTGAGGCAATTACCAGCGAAGATGTGGAAAGGGCCTGCCGGACAGTTGCCGCGGCTACGGTGGCCGAAGATCATCAGATATTGCATATCTTACCAATCAGTTATTGGCTTGATGGTAAGAGACAGATTGAGGAACCACTGGGATATAGCGCCAATCGATTGGAAGTGGAGACCCATATCGTTTCTATTCCGCGAGCGACTGTCAGTGCATTGACTGATGCTCTGGCCGCCAGGGGAGTGTACGTTGCGGGTGTTGCAGCAAATTCGATAGTTGGTGCTGAAGTTCTGGCGAAAGACAATGGCGAAGAGGCTTATCTGATCATAGATATCGGCGCAGGGGCCGCCGATGTGGTACTATATAATGAGGGTAAAATATGTATGTCGACCGCTATACCGCTGGGAGGCGATTATATTACCGGTGACATAATGCAAGGTCTTGGAGTGGGGCGGATTCATGCCGAGGAGATCAAGCGCTATTACGCCAGACTCGACAGACATTTGCGCGGGCAGGAAGTTATACTGGACTGCACTGACAACGAAACTACCGATAAACAGATTTCTTATGATTTTCTTTATAATATTGTGGAAAGCCGGGTTGAAGAAATTGTTGCAATGCTTTACGAGTATCTCGGACCAGCATTGTCCCGATATCCTGTCAGCAAAATATTGTTGACGGGTGGCTGCTCAATGATGCCGAGCATTGCCGAAAATGTGGATCGAGTGTTCGGGACGTCAGTTTCGCTGGCAAAGCCAGGTGGACTACCTCCCGAATACTCTCACCCGGCTAACACTGTGTCTTATGGATTGCTGCGTTATGCTGCAGGGTTTTCCCCGGTGGAACAAGCGTCAGGTAGTACTTGGCGTTCGTTATTCAATAAAATAAAAAATCATATAGGTATTAGTGGTGAATAAGGAGGAGAAGTTAGCTATGCTTGAATTTGATATCGATTTGGACCAGTTCGCAGCAATAAAAGTAATCGGCGTTGGTGGCGGCGGTAATAATGCGGTAAATCGTATGATTGCCGCTGGATTGCAGGGAGTTGAATTCATCGCTGTAAATACAGATGCTCAGGCTTTGTTATCGTCACAAGCCCCGTACCGGATTCAAATCGGGGAAAAATTGACAAAGGGTCTCGGCGCGGGAGCCAATCCTGAGGTTGGTGAGAAAGCGGCCCAAGAAAATCGTGAAGACATACTGAAAGCACTGAAGGGTGCCGACATGGTGTTTATTACTGCCGGAATGGGCGGTGGTACCGGGACTGGAGCAGCTCCTGTTGTGGCTGAATGTGCTAAGGAAGTAGGAGCGCTGACAGTCGGAGTGGTAACAAAACCGTTTTCCTTCGAAGGCAGAAGGCGACATAGCCAGGCTGACTACGGCATCTCAAAACTAAAAGAAAAAGTGGATACTCTGATTACTATTCCCAATGATCGGCTTATGCAGGTTGTGGACAAGCGGACTCCTATTATGGAGGCTTTCCGTATTGCCGACGACGTGCTGCGTCAAGGTGTGCAAGGTATATCCGACCTAATTGCGGTACCGGGCCTTATTAACCTCGATTTTGCCGACGTTAAGACCATCATGATGGAGACTGGGGCGGCTCTCATGGGAATCGGGTATGCCAGTGGGGAAAATCGGGCGGTTCTTGCTGCTGAGGCGGCGATCAACAGCCCACTGTTGGAGACGTCAATTGAGGGAGCTAAAGGAGTGCTGCTCAATATTACCGGCGGTATTAACCTTGGATTGTTCGAAGTTAATGAAGCTGCTGAAATTATTGCCAAAGCCGCTGATCCTGAGGCCAACATTATTTTTGGAGCAGTTATTGACGAGAAATACGAAGATGAAGTACGGGTTACGGTAATAGCGACAGGTTTTGACCTTAAAACCTGTTTCGGTCGGGGCGAGAACCCGGTTATAGAACCTTTTAAGCGTGGCGACCTTGATATACCCGCGTGGATGCGGAAGTCATAAAATAGGATTATCGGCAATTGAATAACGATAGATTGCCTGTTGATACTCACCGCGAAGGCGGTGAGTTATTTTTTTGCCGAGACCCACAATTTTACATATTTTTGAAATGCGGTTTGCTACAATAGGAATATCCGCTAAGGGATTCCCATAGATTGTTATGAATTATACACGGTATTTTTTTACAATTTTTTGTAGGCGGGTAATGAATGTGTACATTTATGCCGATATTTTTATGATTTTTAATATCGTGTTAAACGGCATTATCTTGTTGTTTACAGCTTTGTTGGCCGGAGTTAACTATAAGTTGTGGAGGATATTATTTGCTGCCGCTCTGGGAAGCATCTATGCTCTAGGCAGTCTGCTGAACGATTATAGTGTCTTGTATACACCTTGGGCTAAGCTGTTAGCTTCACTGATAATAGTTCTGAGTGCATTTCCTATCCGTTCTGTCCGGTCTTTGGCGGTGATTGTCAGCGGGTTTTACATTGTTTCTTTTTTGTTAGGCGGCGCGGTTTTTGGCTGGCTATTTTTTTTCCAACCCGCAATATTTGGTCATGCCGGAGGGATAACTTGGTTGAGTTTATCGTGGAAGCAAGTGGCGGCCGGTGTGACAATAGCTGGTTTGCTGATACTGATCTCGTTCAGGCGTTTTACCGCCAGTATGACTAAACGACGAATGCTTTTTCCTCTGATTATCAGCTACGATAATCGTAGGGCTAGGTTGACGGCGTTGCTTGACACCGGCAATCACCTGTTTACTGTTACGGGGCATAAACCGGTAATCTTGGTGGAAGAGCTTGCTTTGGCGCCCATCTTAAGTGACTTGGCCATAACCTATTTGCAGGAGAATAATCCAGCGGCTTGGTTTGCCAATCTAGACAGCTGTCAGGACCAGACCTGGTTGTCGCGAATAGAAATCATTCCTTACCGCTCTGTAGGTATCAGCCATATGTTGCTCGGATTTCGTCCTGACGGTTTGAAAATCTTGGCAAACTCCGGCGAAATAGATAGTCCCGCCGTGGTGATAGCAATTTACAGCGGCAGACTGACTGCCGACGATAATTATCAGGCATTGCTTCATCCGGCGGTAATGCAGTGTGTGAATGAAGGGGGAACTGGAAGATGCGCATAACTTGGTCAGTAATTAAGCTTGCTATTAGACTCAGAGTAATCGCACTGCTACAAACACTTAGGATTTTGGAAGCCGATGAGATTTTTTATGTCGGTAGCACGGAAATTTTGCCACCACCACTTACCAGCGATGAGGAAGTTTTCTTACTCAGCCGTCTGCAAAAAGGCGACAAAACTGTCAAAAGCGTATTCATTGAACGCAACTTACGGCTGGTGGTCTATATTGCCCGAAAGTTTGAAAATACAGGAGTAGGTATTGAAGATCTGGTGAGTATCGGCACTATCGGCTTAATTAAAGCGGTCAACACTTTTGACCCGGTCAAAAGGATCAAATTGGCAACCTATGCCTCGCGCTGCATTGAGAATGAAATTTTGATGTATCTCAGGCGAAACAGTAAAACCAGGGCCGAGGTATCTTTTGACGAACCGCTGAATATTGACTGGGATGGCAATGAACTATTACTGTCTGATGTACTGGGAACGGAAAATGATATTATTTATAAATCGGTAGAAGAAGAAGTCGACAAGACTTTGCTCTACAACGCGATTAATAAATTGTCGGGAAGAGAGCAGCGGATAATGGAACTTAGATTCGGGTTAAATGAAGATGGGGTGGAGCGTACCCAAAAAGAAGTGGCTGATATGCTCGGGATATCCCAATCATATATTTCCCGCCTGGAAAAAAGAATTATCAAGAGACTTCGAAAGGAAATATCTCGCATGGAGTAGTGGCAGTTGTGACTTGTGTCGCTGACTAAGATTTCTCTGAACAATGCCACTGCACAGCGTCTGCTAAAAGGATGACGCGCCAAGCAAGACTACAAAAAGAGACTGTTGTGCACCATTTGCGGTGATCAGCAGCCTCTTGGTTTTTGCGTTATTATTTAAGGTTATTATTTAATATATTCATATTTATTAAACCGATAAGTTTGCGATGCTTTAATAAATATTTATTTAGTTTTGCCAGGTGTTAATATGTAATATCGATTCCAGTGGAACTTCTTTTGGGGGAATGATTTTTGCATGAGCAGATTTATACCCCAAAGGGATTATTGCCGCCACCTCAAGATCTTGTGGAATGTTGAGAACTTTTTTTACGGCTGGAGTATTCTGGGGAATGAAAGTAACGCCAAAAACATCTTTTTCAGCTAATGATAATAGGATATTTTCTATGCAGCACCACACTGATGCCAAACAATTTAAATCATATATCCGGTTGCTCGCAAGCACTTGTGTTTTAGGCTTATAGACTATTACTAATAATTCCGGTGCAGTCAAGATCATTTTTTTCTGCTTCGGTATTGCGTCTAAATACATTTCTTTGGCAATGTTTTCGTGACTTTCAAAAGATTTTTTGAGTTCGGCTGTTACTTCTTCCGGCATTTCTTCCGTTTGGGTTAAAGCCAGTCGGGTATCTAGGTCCTTGACCAACACGAAATACCATTGTTTCAAATGATTATAACTTGGCGCTTTTAGACCTGCGTTCAATGCCGATATTATTATTTCATGATTTAAAGGTTGGTCAGAAAAGTCTCGGATTGTTCTTCTTTTGGCAATAACTTCGTGTAACTCCATGAAAATAATCACCTGCCAGAACTAATATTTGCCATAAATATACCAAATGGCGGTTCGAAATGCAAATGTTATCTCGCGTATAGCTTCTGATTTTTATGTAGGCAAAATGCCAAAGGAATCTCGGTCAAAACAATAAATATTGCGCAGGAGCGTCCCTAAAAGGCAGGGGCGCTTTTATGTTTTTCCGCTCGGAGAGATCGTCTTGCGGTGCCGGAGGAAGGTCATGTGCTCCTTTATGAACGTCATTGCGTGTATAAAACCATTCCGCCATGGCAATAATGCTGATAGGAATTCAATAATGCTGGAAGCTAATTGGAGGGACGATGCGTGCTAATAAACAAGGTTGAAATTTGTGGCGTCAATACAGCTAAGCTCCCGATTTTATCCGCCAGCAAAATGCGTGATCTGTTTGAGCAATTACAGACAGGCCACTTCGACATTCGCGAACAGCTGATATATGGCAATTTGCGGCTGGTGCTGAGCGTCATTCAGAGGTTCAATAACCGCGGTGAGTTTGTGGACGATCTGTTTCAGGTGGGCTGTATTGGGCTGATGAAGGCTATCGACAATTTTGATCTCAGCCAAAACGTCAAGTTTTCAACTTATGCTGTGCCAATGATCATCGGTGAAATACGCCGCTATCTTCGTGACAACAATCCAATTAGAGTCAGTCGCTCGATGCGTGATGTTGCCTATAAGGCTTTGCAGATTCGGGATTCCTTGGTAAGCCGTTATTCTCGGGAACCGTCGATTAACGAAATTGCTGAAGAATTGAAAATTCCGCGGGAAGAAATCGTGTTTGCCCTGGACGCCATCCAGGAACCAATATCACTGTTTGAACCAATTTACCACGATGGCGGCGATCCTATTTTTGTCATGGATCAGATCAGTGATGACCGTAATCAGGATTTGAACTGGCTTGAGGGCGTGGCACTTAATGAAGCGCTCCGCAAATTGAGTGAGCGGGAGAAACATATTCTTACGCTCAGGTTTTTCGAGGGTAAGACACAAATGGAGGTGGCCGATGAAATCGGAATATCGCAGGCTCAGGTTTCCCGTCTGGAAAAGGCGGCTCTGGGACATATGCGAAAATATGTATGACCTGAGGGAGAGGACTGAATGAGTGCAAGACGGACCAAATGGCTGGTGTTTGTTTTTGTCGGGGCGTTTATTGTCGGCGGCTGGCATGCGTTATTAACTGCCGAACAAGAGCAACCGGTGGCAAGTGGGGAGAAGGATTTAATTCGTTTGCATATTGTGGCTAACAGCGATAGCGAAAGAGATCAAAAGCTTAAGTTGGAGGTACGCGATGCGGTTGTCGCCTATCTTACACCGCTGCTCAGGCATGCGGGAAGTGCTGAAGAGGCCAAACAGATAGTGGAAACTCAGCGGGAGGAAATAATCAAGCTGGCTCTCAATGTTATACGAAGAAACGGGGCTTCCTATTCGGCAGTGTTAGAAACCGGTTGGTTCGATTTCCCACTCCGGACATACGGAACGCTAACGCTTCCGGCTGGCAAATATCAAGCGGTACGCCTCCTTCTCGGGGAGGCTCAGGGGAAAAACTGGTGGTGTGTTCTATTTCCTCCACTATGCTTTGTCGACGCCACAGGGGCTGTGGCTGTGCCTGACGGGAACGTGAGCGGGGGGGGGAGAACCGCCAAAAGTGGAACTGAGGTGGAAATTGGTCGAGCTATGGAATAGCGGGCAAATAATCAAAACAGTGGAGGGCCGAGACTTAATCAGCAAATAAAAAATACCCCTTAAGGGGTATTTTTTTTATCAACAGGGAATTTCCGCATAAGTTTCTGGGCAATTGGAAGGTCTGAGGGAACAAAATCAAACTGATCAAGTTCTTCCGCTAAGACCCATTTATAATCAGCGTGTTCGGTGGGATTCATTTCGCCACCGCTCCAAGTGCAAAAATAGGCCAGGATATAAAGCTGACCTTCAGGGTAGATGAAAATACTATCGGTAAAAAGGTCTCCCACACTTATTTCAATCTCAAATTCTTCCATCAGCTCACGCGCCAGGCACTGTTCAGGGGTCTCGCCGGGATCAATTTTCCCTCCGGGGAATTCCCATTTAAGGGCGCGCTTATCAGTGGGGCCTTTTTGGGCGATCAATATTCGGTTGTTTTTCGTCACAATTGCCGCAGTAACTTTTAACATAACGCCTCCGGTATTGTGCTATTTTTAAAATCGATATTATAACAAGTGCATTTCTTTATAGCGTTGAAAATTCCTTTATTTAAAGAATGGTTTTTTGCGAACCGTTCAGAAACTGAATAGTTCCTATAGTAAAAATAGTAGCCGGGTGCAGGTTTTGTCCTGACCCGACCATGTTATATATGTCACGTAGTTCTGCATTATTTAATTTTTATATAAATTGTGAGCAACTTTATCGATTTGTTCTGCAGAGGTTGTAAGTTCTTCCATCGAAGCCGCGATTTCTTCTGTTGCTGAGGCTTGATGCTGGCTTATAGTGGCAAGGGTCTTAAGTTCTTTCTCAATGTTAGCAGCTTCAGTTTTAATTGAGTTTAAAATTTCCCGTATGTTTTTAACGCTTTCGGCGCTGTTTACAGCCATTTTACGAATTTCCTCTGCGACTACGGAGAAACCCTTGCCATGCTCTCCGGCTCTGGCGGCTTCAATTGCAGCATTTAATCCTAGAAGATTGGAATTGGCGGCAATGTCATTGATGAACCGCAAAATATCATCTGTCCGGTTAACATGTGCAGTGACTTGTTCTTCGGCCCTTTCAAGAACGGTCATACCTTGAGCCAATTGGCTTGCAGATGCAGCTAGTTCCTGGGAAGTTGCACTAAGTTGCTGGGTTGAAGTTGCCACCAGGGCTGCAATGTCGTTTAAAGCTTCTTTTGCTTCTGTGTTTGTTACTAAAATAATAGTGCCAACTATATTCCCGTTTTCTGTCAAAGGATAAGCCGTGGAGCGAATAGACGTGCCATATATTTCTTTCGGTATTACGATAGTACATAGATCCTTTCTGGTAATGGCCTGGCGTGCTGCGCTTTCTGCAGGGAATGGTTGACCTACCGTGACAGATGTAGGAATTGAAGTGGAAGGATGATATGCAACAAACTTCTCCGTGTCTGTCACTGCAATGGTGCATTCTATTGGAATAATACGATGCAAGATCGTAGAAAGATTGATGGCATAATCCAGTAATGTAGTGTCATTCATATGATTTCCTCCTAGTGTAAATAAATTTGATTAATTTCAAAATGCATAATTACCTGTTACGAGTCATCCGATTTCTTCATGACGGAACTGGCTTTTTTTAGGATGATATTCAATCATAACCAGTTAAGGATATCAACATTCCTCCATTTCGTCATTACAAAACACACCGCTATTATCTACCTCTCTTGTTGTGAGGTTTACATTCGGCATTCTTGAAATGGTTTGCGAAAATTAGGTTGGTTAAATGCCTTTATTGCTTGAATAATTGAAAGTGATAATTGTCAGCGAATAAACTATGCTTCTCTTAATTATGCTGAAGTCCTGCAAAATATGGACTATTTGCAAAAAAAAAGAAATGTTTACTCAAAAGTACAGAAGCGGAGTTAATATGAAGGCTCACCGTGGATAAACTGCATAAACGTCGAAACAAAAGCCAGGATGGCGTAAAAGTTTGCCCGTCCCGGCTTTAATTGTTTACAGAGGTTTTTTTATCGGACATGCGTGGCATCGACTTGCAGTAAAACGATTTCTTCCGGAGACTTTCTGGTATCCGCAAAAAAGGCTCGCTCTTACTTAAGATTTTTCAGCAGCCAATAATTGTAGTGCAATTTCTTTACCTAAGCTAGAAATAAACGCGCTTTCGAAATTTTTCAAGTGAGGAGGGTTATCGGACGGAGCCGGAGATTGCTCATTATATATCCAGATAAATTGTTGCTCGTATAAATAACGAAAGGCTTTGCCGAATTCATCCCAACTCATTTCAAGTTTATCTGCTGTGATGTTATTAACATAATCGTGATGTTCTTTTTGAGATTCGGTGAAGAAGGCTAGTAGCAAATTTGTTTGGGTTCGGGTCATAGCTGTCATTGTCTGGTTCCTCCTCTTGTTCTTAGTTGTAAGGTTCTTACCACTTTATTATTGAACTGGTGTATTTACCTATCTTAGCATGGGCTAAATTTGCCTCTTTATGGGAGCGATTACACAGACGGTATCTCGAATTTTACTTTTTCAGATGGTATGGCACTGTGACTACAACTACGTTTTCCCGCAGGATCAATAGGGTGCGCAGCACCCAGCCAGTTTGGCCATGGAGCAGGCGATGCCACCATTTTTTGGTTTCGAATTCGGGAATGACTATGGTGATGTATTCGTAATTAAAGCGTTGCATTTCCAGTTCGCTAATGAAGTTGAGAACCGGCTGGATTACCAGCCTGTATGGTGAGTAAACGGTTACCAGTCGGATGCCTGGATTCCACGAATTCCACTTTTCCTCAATCATTTTGCCTTCTTCAGGATCGGTGGTGACGTGAAGGGCGATGACGTTGTTGCTGATGGATTTGGCGTAACGCAGTGTTTCGGCCACCACCCGAGTGGGGCTGGCGATGGGAACCACCACCAGGTTTTCCGCTTTCGGCCTTTTAAAGCTTTCGGCGAAGTATTCATGCGGCAGGCTGAGTTGTTCGGCCATGTTCCGGTAATGCTCTTTGATGGAGCGGAAGATATAGATCATGACCGGGACAAATACCAGCACCATCCAGGCACCGTGCGTAAATTTAGCAACAGAGACCACAATGACCACAGTACCGGTCAGTAATGCGCCTATTGTGTTTATCCCAGCCCGCCAGATCCAGTTGGGGCCTCTTTCTCGCCGCCAGTGAACAATCATGCCTGTTTGAGAGATGGTGAAGGCGGTGTATACGCCAAGAGCATAGAGGTTGATAAGGCTCTCTACACTGCCATTGAATATGACAATCAAAAGCCCGGCGACAATACTGAGGAGGACAATGCCGTTGGAGAAGCCCAGACGTTCGCCCCGGATACCGAGATAACGCGGCATATATCCGTCTCTGGCAAGAATGGATAACAGCGGCGGCAGTCCGTTATAGGAGGTGTTTGCCGCTAAATATAATACCAGCATGGTGGTGAGCTGAATAAAGTAATAAAACCAGTTGTGGTTAAAGACAACGGAGGCTAGTTGCGACAACATTGTTTCAGTTGCCAGGGGCAGAAAATGGTAGTGCATAATCAGGAAGGAAATGCCGGTAAACATAATTCCTAAGATGGTAGCCATATAGTATGTGGTTAGAGCGGCATTGCGCGCTTCCGGTGCTCTGAAGGCAGGTACACCGTTGGATACGGCCTCTACTCCGGTAACCGAGGCACAGCCTGAGGAAAATGCGCGCAGCACCAGAAACAGCATGGCCCAGTCTAGCGGCTGGGTGGCAATAGACTGGGGATGAATGATCGGGGCAGTTTGGGTAAATACCTGATATACTCCCACGGCAATAAGGGTAAATATCCCGAAAACAAAGGCATATGTGGGAATAACAAAGACATTGGAAGACTCCCGTATTCCCCGTAAGTTGACCAGCATTAACAGACCAAATAATACTACTAAATCAATTGTGATCGCATGGGGAACTAACGCAGGGAAAGCGGACACTAGTGCATCGGTGCCCGAGGAAATGCTAACCGACACGGTTAATAAATAGTCGGCGAACAGGGCTGCGGCGGCAAGCAGGGCCGGTGTCTCCCCCAGATTGCGCATACCAACCGCATAGGAACCGCCGCCGCCGGGATTAGCTTTAGCCACTTGGGCATATGAAATGGAGACAATAACAAGTATGGCAAAGATGGCGGCAAACACATAGGGAAAATAACCATACGCCAATAAGCCCGGCACCGCAAGAACAATTACTATCTGTTCCGGGCCGTACCCTACCGATGACAGTGGGTCGGACGAGAAGATGGACAGGGCCTTCCATTTGGGCAATTTTTCATGGACCATTTCCCTGTTGTGTAGTGGACGGCCTATCAGCAGCCGGTGAATGAGACGAAACAATCTAGTCTTCCCCCTAAAAGTTTGTAGATAATTGCAAGAACGACTTACGGCCAAGACAGCCAATTTATGAGCCTAACCCAGACTTAAACTGAGTTATCTCGGTCTAAAAATCCACGGATAAAACATTAATCCAAGCGCAAAACCAAAACAAAACATCCCAAAAGCCAAAGTTAGTACATCATTGCCAGGCATAATATCACCTCTATCTATTACCCAAACCATTCTTCAGATTTAGTACTATTTTAACGCTGACTGCGGTAAAGATTTCGACAATAAATAAACCTAATCCGTAAAGAAAATGTAAAGACTCTTACGACTAGATTAGTGGTATAGGCACATGTGCTTGTCTTCATCAGGGGACAAAAATACAACGCGGAGTGCACTCACTCCGCGTTGATTCGTAGGTACTCTATGTAACGCGCTCCAACTTATTATCGGCCAAGCAGTCGGTAGCCGACGCCGGATTCAGTGATAATATACTTTGGCTGGGTAGGGTTGGGCTCTATTTTTCGGCGCAGTTGACCAATGTAAATTCGGATGTAATGGGTATCTTCGTCGAAGGTGTTGCCCCAGACTGCTTTAAGCAGTTGCTTGTGAGTGAGTACTTTGCCGGCGTGTTGGGCCAGAACTTTAATTATGTCGTATTCGGTGGGAGTTAGCTTGATTTCCTGTCCGCCGACAGCCACCAGCCGCTTTGCCAAATCGACAGTCAAATCACCACAGGTAATCACCGGTTCGTCCTCAGAATTAGCCGCACGCCGCAGTGATACCCGCATCCGGGCCATAAGTTCCCCGACACCAAAAGGTTTTGTCAGGTAATCATCAGCTCCGGCGTCCAGGGCGGCGATCTTTTCTTGCTCCTGGTCCTTGACGGACAGAATAATGATTGGTAGCGGTGTCCATTCTCTTATTTGCCTGACAACTTCCCGGCCGTCGATATCCGGCAACCCAAGGTCAAGAATGATCAGATCCGGCTTAAAGATGGTTGCCCGGTTAATCCCGTCTAGGCCGGTGGAAGCTTCGTCGATATCATAACCATGCGCACCCAGCGAAACTCTGAGCAGTTTGCGGATTTGCGGTTCATCATCGATTATCAGAATGCGCGACCCCTTTTCAGACATACAATCACTCCTCTCCAGGCTTGGGATAATTACCGTGCGCTGTGACCGGCACGGTAAAAGAAATAATTGTGCCACCGTCCGCGCGATTTTCCGCCCAGATTGATCCGCCATGTGCTTCCACGATACCTTTACAGATCGACAGCCCTAGCCCTGTACCCCGGATGCTAAGCTGTCTTTGCTCAGACCGGTAAAATTTATCAAAAATATGCGGGAGATCAGCCTGCGGTATGCCGCTGCCCCGATCGGCAATCGACACTTTGAGGCTGTCTTTACGAATATTTACCATAATAGCGATAGGACTGTCGGGGGGCGAATATTTCAAAGCGTTATCCACAAGATTGAGGATTGTTTGCTCCAGCAGAACACAGTCGCCGCGCAGTAAGGGCGTGTCGTCAGGTATGTTAATTTCCAGCAGGCGATGTTTGGTTTGGTCCGCCAAGCGCCGAAGCGCCGTGCCGATAATGTCTTCGATGTCACACCAGTCGGTTTTCAGTTGCATCATGCCGCTTTCCATTCTGGCGGTGTCGAGGAGATTGGCAACCACGCGGTCCATGCGGTTGGCACCTTCTTTAATGCTTTCCAGTAACTCATGCCGTTCGTCCAGCGAATATACCGATTCGGCTTCAAATAACGTGGAAGCCGCCCCGATAATCGAAGCCAGCGGAGTGCGTAGTTCATGGGAGATTGAGTTCAGGAGCGCGGTTCGCAGCCGGTCAGATTCTAAAAGAAGTGTGGCTTCGCGCGCCTTTTCAGTAAGCTTGACCCGCTCAATGGCGATGGCGCCAAGCCCTGCCCAGGCGTCCATCAGTTGACGTTGGTCTGGGGTAATGAGTTTTTCGACAATAAGGATGCCTAGTACACCAACAGTGGTTTCCCTGGTGGCTAGCGGCAGATATAAGTATTGCGCGCCAGGCAGAGTCTCGGTTGAACGGCCGGCGACCTGGCGGTGCTGAAATACCCAGGTTGCCACAGCAGCCTCAGCACTCTCAGTTAATGGATCATTAGTGTTGCCGTGATATTCGGCACTGGTTTTATCAGCGCCGGGTTCGTGGGCCGCCCAGACGCGTAGAAGGCCTGTATCGTCAGGTAGCAGCACTGCTACCTTCCTATTTAGGGCATTGGCAGCCTGGATAGACATTTCGCTCACAATGGCCCCCATGTCAATGACTGCGGCAATTTCGCGGCTGAAATGAAACAACGCCCGGGTATTTTTTTCCCGTAGGCTGGCGGCGGAAGCCTCATGCCGCAAATGTTCGGTTTGGCCGCCGATAACAAAAGCGACAAAAAGAAAAATAACAAAACTCCATAAGTAGCGGACATCCTCTACTGTAAATGTAAATATCGGCGGCACGAACAAAAAATCAAACAGCAGGATACCGCTGATTGCCGCGAAATATGACGGCCACCGTCCCCGCCAGTATGCGCTCATCACTACAGGTAACAAGTATAAAAAAGCGATATTGATAAATTCAACTTTGCTTCTGAACAATAAGCCCAGGATGGTTACTGCAGTTACCATAGCGAAGCTCACTGCATAATCCAGCCAGTTATTCTGACGGTCAACAGGCACTGTGGCAATCCGGGCGGCTGGCGTGGATTCAGTGTCGGCTTGGATGACATAGATATTAATACCGCCGCTTCGCCTGATAAGCTTATCCACCACCGAACTGCTGAACAGTTCCTGTAGGCGGCTGTGGCGCGGTTTGCCGATAACTATTGCCGTAACGTTGTGATCGCGGGCCACGGCCAGTAACTCTGTCGTCAGATTTTCACCGGCAGAGCTAAACGTCTGGGCGCCCAGTTCTTCTGCCAGACGCATATTGCGGGCGATTTGGTCGAGTTTCGGCCCTCCGAGCGGGGATCGTCTGGCAGGTTCGATGTGAACTGCCAGCCATTCGGTCTGCAGCCCGGTCGCCAAACGCCTGGCGGCACGGATAAGCTTCCCGGAAAACGGACTGTCACTGACGCAGACCATGACCCGGCCAGCCGCCGGCCAAGGCCCGTCGATGCGGTGTTCCCGCATATATTCGTTTAGTTCTTTGTCGACACGGCTGGCGGTAAACCGGAGAGATAATTCCCGCAGAGCATTAATATTGCCTGGCCGGAAAAAATGGCGAAGAGCCTGTTCGGCCTGCCCAGGGACATAAACCTTGCCCTCCTTGAGGCGTTTAATAAGCTCTTCCGGTGGAATATCGATAAGCTGGACGTTGTCCGCTTGTTCGATGATATAGTCTGGGACAGTCTCTTTGACGATTATGCCGGTAATCTGAGCTACTACGTCGTTGAGACTCTCGATATGCTGAATATTCAAGGTTGTGTATACATTGATTCCAGCTGCTAAAAATTCTTCGACATCCTGGAACCGCCGCACATGTCTTGAGCCACCTACGTTGGTATGCGCAAGTTCATCTACCAGCACAGTTTCGGGATGGCGGGCAAGGATGGCGTCGATGTCCATCTCCGATAGCTGTTTGCCCCGATATTCCAACATTTTGACTGGAATAATAGGCAAGCCGACCACCAATTTTTCGGTTTCCTGGCGGCCGTGGGTTTCAATCCAACCGAGAACGATATCTGTTCCTTCCCGCAAGCGCTCATGCGCCACTTCCAGCATTGTGTAGGTTTTGCCCACTCCGGCCGCAGCACCAAGAAAAACAGTTAGTTTGCCACGTGCCGCCTTGCTGATTTTCTCCAGTAAAACATCGGGATTAGGACGTTGTTCCGGTGTTTTATTTTGCATTACAGCCTCCGAACTTGCGCGCCGACCAGGTTATTTCTGAGCGTCCAGCGCTAAATTTAATTCCAGTACATTGACCCGGGGTTCGCCGAAGATACCCAATTGGCGGTCCTGAATATGTCCGTTCAGGAGAGCAAGAACAACTGCCTTAGGCAAACCGCGGGCATGAGCGACTCTGTCCACTTGCAGATAAGCCGCCGCTGGCGATATATCCGGGTCCAGGCCGCTGCCTGAAGCCGTAACCAGATCTGCTGGCACAGCCACTGCTTGGTTCAAATTGTTTTCCGCGCGGACGGTTTTGAGATTACCGACTATCGCCGCAACGAGTTTCTTATTGGTGGGGCCCAGATTAGAGCCGCCGGATGAGGCAGCGTCATAGCCGGATTGGCCTGCGGCTGAAGGTCGTCCGTGGAAGTAGGCCGGGTTGGAGAAATTTTGGCCGATTAGCAGCGATCCCACAGGGGTTCCCGCTTTTGTCAGCAAAGATCCATTGGATTGAAAGGGCAACAGGGTCTGAGCCAGGCCGGTCATGGCCAAGGGATAAACAAGCCCGGTAAGTACGGTTAGAATGAGCAGCAGGATAGCTGCGCTGTAAAGTTGTTTCCACATAATTCCTTCAACATCCTTTATTATATTTATACTAACCGCAGTGCGACCAGCAAAAGGTCAATCAGCTTTATGCCGATGAACGGAACAATAATTCCGCCTAAGCCGTACAGTAAAAGGTTGCGCCTTAAGATAACAGCGGCTCCCACCGGGCGGTATTTTACTCCCCGTAAAGCCAGCGGTACCAGGGCGATAATAATTAAGGCGTTAAAAATAACCGCGCTGAGGATGGCGCTTTCCGGGGTTGCCAGGTGCATGATGTTGAAGATCTGTAGCGCTGGAAAAGTCCCGGCAAACATCGCCGGAATAATGGCGAAGTATTTGGCTACGTCATTGGCGATACTGAATGTGGTCAGTGCGCCACGGGTGATCAGGAGCTGCTTGCCAATTTCCACCACTTCAAGCAACTTGGTAGGGTTGCTGTCCAGATCCACCATGTTGCCGGCTTCTTTGGCCGCCTGGGTGCCGCTGTTCATGGCGACACCCACGTCGGCCTGGGCTAGGGCGGGAGCATCATTTGTGCCGTCGCCGGTCATAGCGACAAGCAGGCCGTTAGCCTGATATTGCCGAATTAGCTGCAACTTATCTTCAGGTGTCGCTTCAGCCAGAAAGTCGTCCACCCCGGCTTCAGCCGCAATGGCGGCAGCGGTGAGGGGATTATCGCCGGTGATCATCACTGTTTTGATGCCCATCTGCCGCAGTTCTTTGAAGCGTTCCTTGATGCCGCCTTTCACGATATCTTTCAGATGGATGGCGCCCACCACCCGGTTACTTTCAGTCACTACCAGCGGAGTGCCGCCGCCTTTGGCGATAGCTTCGCAAGCGGTGACAATCTCTGGCGGGAAAGCTCCGCCCTGTTTGGCAATATAGTTTTTAATAGCGTCAAGGGAGCCTTTTCTGATTTCCCGGCCTTTAAGATTTACTCCACTCATGCGGGTCTGGGCGGTAAATGGCACAAACTCGGCTGCCAGTGATTCCAGGTTTCTTTCGCGCAGATTGTACTTTTCTTTGGCCAGCACGACAATACTCCGTCCTTCCGGTGTCTCATCGGCCAGCGAGGAGAGTTGGGCCAAATCAGCCAGTTGTTTTTCGCTCACGCCATTTGCCGGGATAAATTCGGTGGCCATCCGGTTACCAAGGGTGATGGTGCCGGTCTTATCTAAGAGTAAGGCGTCCACGTCACCGGCTGCTTCTACTGCCCGGCCGGACATAGCCAACACGTTGCGCTTCAGCAGCCGATCCATACCGGCGATGCCGATGGAGGAAAGCAGTCCTCCGATGGTCGTCGGAATCAGGCAAACCAGCAAGGCGACAAGGACGGTCACCGATATATGCAAGCCGGAATATATGGCATAAGGCTCAATGGTGGCAACCGCGAACAGAAAGATGATACTCAGGCCGACTAAAAGAATAGTCAGGGCGATTTCGTTAGGCGTCTTTTGGCGTTTGGCGCCTTCCACCAAGGAAATCATCCGGTCCAGGAAGGTTTCACCGGGATTGGCGGTGATTTGGATTTTAATCCAGTCGGACAGCACCCGGGTGCCACCGGTAACTGAAGACTTGTCGCCGCCGGATTCGCGAATGACTGGCGCGGACTCGCCGGTTACGGCGCTCTCATCTACAGAAGCCATTCCTTCAATAATTTCACCGTCACCGGGGATAAAGTCACCTGCCTCAGCCAACACAATGTCATTCTTTCTAAGTTCTGCGGCATCGACCAGTTTGGTGACATCGCCGACGTATTTTTTTGCTTTTGTCTGGTTGCGCGCGCTGCGCAGGGCATTGGCCTGAGCCTTGCCCCGACCTTCGGCCACCGCTTCAGCGAAGTTGGCAAACAAGACGGTAAACCACAGCCATAGTGAAATCTGCAGGGTGAAAAATACCGATGGGGATTCACCATGAATCAAATCTTTGACCGCAAACCAGGTGGTCAGGATTGCACCAACATAAACAATGAACATCACCGGATTGCGCCACTGGGTGCGCGGGTCCAATTTGCCGAAGGAGTCGCGCACCGCGGTCAGCATAATTTCTTTATTAAAACTATTACGGGTATTCATTATATTTGACTCCTTTTAAAACGTAGTTCCCTGGAGCATGAGCAGCTCCTCGACGACGGGACCCAGTGTAAGTACCGGCAAAAATGTCAACGCACCGACGATCAATATTACCCCGGTCAGCACTGTTACGAACAACCAGCCGGTGGTTGGAAAAGTTCCAAGTCCCGGGGGTGATATTCTTTTTTCCGCCATACTGCCGGCCAACGCCAATACTGGGATAATTACGCCGAAGCGTCCCACCAGCATGTTCAACGACAACATCAGATTGTAGAACAGGCTGTTGGTGTTCAGTCCAGCAAAGGCGCTGCCGTTGTTACCGGCGGCTGAGGCAAAGGCGTAAACTATTTCCGTGAGGCCGTGCGGCCCTGGATTGGCGATGGCTGCAGTGCCAGGTTCCACTACGGAGGCAATTGCGCTGCCGGCCAGGATGAAAACCGACGGGATAAGGATAGCCAGGGTAGCCATTTTTGTTTCCCGTGCTTCGATTTTCTTGCCCAGATATTCAGGGCTCCTGCCAACCATCAGACCAACAATAAACATCACGAGAATGACAAACATCATCATGCCATAAAATCCGGCGCCAACACCGCCAAAGATTATTTCTCCCAGTTTTATTTGTAGCAACGGAAAAAATCCACCTAGCGGCGTGAAGCTGTCGTGCATGGAATTGACTGCACCACAGGAGGCGGCGGTCGTTACTGTGGCGAAAAGTGCTGAGCCGCCTATGCCGAAGCGCACTTCCTTGCCTTCCATGGCAGTAGGGCTGTTCACACCCATACCGGCCAGAATGGGATTGCCGGCCAGTTCGCTGAGGTATGTGCCGGCCAGCATCAAGGCAAACAGGAGGACCATGGTAGCTAGTACTGCGTATCCTTGCTGCCGGGCGTTGGCCATATGTCCGAACGCCAGCACCAGCGCGGCGGGAATCAGAAATATGCTCAGCACCTGCAGAAAATTCGTCAACGGAGTGGGGTTTTCAAACGGATGAGCCGAGTTGGCGTTGAAAAAGCCGCCGCCGTTGGTGCCTAGCATTTTGATGGCTTCCTGCGAGGCGGTCGGTCCCTGGGCGATATTCTGGGTCGCGCCATCGAGGGTATGAACCGTCAGATATGGCGACAGGTTCTGAATTGCTCCCTGCTGGACAAGAAGCAGCGTAAAAACAATTGCTAAAGGTAAGAGCACCCATAGAACGCCGCGCACAAGGTCGACCCAGAAGTTGCCGATGGTGCTTGTTGTCTTGCGGGTGAGGCCCCGAATCAGGGCGACGGCAACCGCCAGCCCCGTGGCTGCCGATTTGAAGTTTTGCACTGTCAAAGCCGCCATTTGGGTAAAATAGCTCATTGTGGTTTCAGGACTATAGGATTGCCAGTTGGTATTGGTCATAAAACTGATTGCGGTATTAAATGCCAGATGCCAGGGATTAACCCCCGGCAGATTTTGCGGGTTCCAGGGCAGGGACCCTTGTAATATCTCGATCAGAAAAACCGCCAGCCCCCCCAGGATATTGAATATTAGCAGAGCGACGGTGTACTGTTTCCAGGTCATCTCCTGCTCGGAGTTTATGGCGCACAGCCGATAGATGAATTTCTCCACCGGCCTGAGCAGCGGGTCGAAAATGGTTTTTTCAAAGCTGGATACTTTGGCCAGATACTTGCCCAGCGGCCAGGCCAAAACCAGTAAGACAATCAGGAAAAGCGCAAACACAATCAAATCTGACAGCATTTTAAAATTCCTCCGGTTTCAGTAAGGCATAAATTAAATATAGTAGCAGAAAAATGCCGACAACCCCGGCCAGCAGAAGATCACTCACTCACAATCCCTCCCCGATATTAGCCTGTTTATTTTTCTGAAGAGAAGTTATGATTCCAGCTACTTGACCTGAACCGTTCCCGCCGCTTCATGGGCAGAAATCGATACTAGCGCAGGCTTATAAGTAATATGATCAAGCGGCTCGCCCGCGCCGGTAGCAAATTCGGACAGCAGAAAGCCACGGGTATCGCCTTTAGATATTGTACCCGCCTGCAGGAAATATAACTTATTAGCCTGGGCAATTGTGATTCGGGTGTCTGTCCAGTCAAAGGTATTGTCATTTCTGATAATAATGGCTACTCCTCTGAGCGCGGCGGCGAAAACGGCGGGCTGCTGCTTTGAGCCAAATCCATTGAGGGGAGGATCTTGGGGACGGAGCCCTTCATATAAAAATAACAAAATCAAAAGTCCCAAAATCAGTGCCATAAGCACGCCGACATTTTTTTTCTTAATGTAAAGATTCATCTTTCATTGCTCCTTTGAAACTGTCTTCTAAGCAAATTCTACCCTGGTATGCCGTAAAAATGGCGTCAAGGAAACAAGGGTAATTGTAAAAAAAATATAAAAAAACAGGCCGCTCGGCTGGGGTCAACGATTATTTTGCATGCTGATGAGTATCTTTGATGCTCAGAAGGATAAATAAACTGGGGATGACACTTTAGTTAAAGGGTGTCAGCCCCAGTTTTGTCTTTGCAGAAACTTAAAGAGATAAGGCGCGCTGATTTGCAAAAAGTTTATTGAGAAATGATTGAGGAAATGGGTAAAATATTGTAGAAGAGGGTTCGTTTCTAAACGGAAGGAATGTCCGTTAAATAATATATCGACGGAAGTCCATATTCAGTTATAATGGTATTAAAAAATGAGTTCAAGTGAGATGAAAAAAATGCCCCATAATATTTCTGCAGCTGCAGGGCTTGCCGCTTTTTCCTTTCTTTGTAACCTGCCGCTGGGCAGGTGGCGGGTTTCAGTGAAAAAGTTTTCTGTTTTCTGGTTTCTGGCAGTTCATCTGTCTATACCGTTTGTTTTGTTACTCAGGCTTGAAATTGGTTTAAATGCCTGGTTTATTCCGCTATCACTGGGGAGCGCGGTAGTCGGACAACTTATGGGAGGGCGGTCCGGCAGAAAGTGATCGAATGTCCGGCCTGCTTTTTTAGTAGGTATGTGTGCTGTGGGGATGGGGAGGTTGACCGTTAGGCGTAATAGCCTAGCCCCGCTTTTTTGTGGATTTATAAACCTAGTACTTAGTATCGTTGAGATCGACGATTGTTTTTTCAGGCAGGAGTTAGCACATCTTCAACGAATTAAATTTAAAATAGGAAAAGGCGGGGATGATAAGTGAAGAGTGGTCTTGAAAGATTTGAAGTTTCCACTTGTAATGAATGTCGACATGATTTAACAGATGTCAAAATACAGACAAAAAAAATAGACAAAACTCATACGATAAACTTCAAAGTATGTCCGAATTGCAATACGGAAAATCCGACAGGTCAAACCGTAGTAATAATGAAATAAATTAATTTTAGCCACTCAATAACGAGTGGCTTTTTAGTTGGGATGAATTAGCAATGGTGGGCGTAAACATCACTTGTAACACCGGAAGCCTTTCTTGTTGGTAAGAATGGCCTCCGCATTTGATTTATGACGCGACGAATAAGGCAGGGCGGTACGTTGGCATATAGGCAAAAATATAGCCGGGTTCAAGGGTTTGCCCTGGCCCGACTAGTAGATAATTATAGTTTACAAGCATATTAATGTATAAAAATATCGGTAGCGCTGGTGGTACTACACTAGCTTGGCTGCTTTCCGGTTATATGATCGATGTTGATTTTAAAAACCCTCGTTTCATGACTGGCGCTTTCAATATACTTCATTCCTTGCTCAATAAACCGACTTGAGTACTTTTCAATCAAGGCAATAAATGCCGCTTTCTTTTCATCATCAAATACTTCTTTTGCACGGCCAAATAATACAACGCTTTTGTATTTGGTATCAAATTTGTCCGGCAAAATTGCTACGTCGCAAGCCACACAAAATGATACTTTATCCAGGATTTCAATATTCCTCAGCTTTTCTCCGTCTACGGCCGAATGGAAATATATGCAGTCGTTGGAGAAAACATAGTTTAATGGGGTGGTGTATGGATATCCATTTAGGCTTACCGTCGCAAGTACGCCATATTCTCCACGCATTAAAATTTCGCGACTCTCTTCCTCAGATAACTGTTGATTTATATTTCTCATTTCGCTGAACACGTTTATCCCCTCCATCAATTTAAATCGCCAACAATGACTCTCTATAAATTCCGCCTTTAGCAGCTTACCCGATAGCTGACTTTATTATTGCCTATATTATAACATGATATTTATAAAGAACAGCGAAAAATAAGTGCATAGGAAGCGCTAGTGCGCGATAAAAAGAACGTGTGTATAGATTTTTACCACCATGATAAAACCTTATATTATGATACCAAACAGAGTACAAAAACAGCCGAGGTAATTTCCTTCGGCTGTTTTAAATCTTTATTGCTATTTATTTAGTAGAAGATATATCAATGCTGCTCCCTCAATATCTCTAGTTAGTTGCTCATGGCGGTCATTTTCATGTCGTTGTCTTTCATGCCAATTCCGGTCGCTTTCCTTGTCACGTCGACACATTTCCCGCTCATGTCGGTTATTTTCTTCCCGGAATCGACCATCCCGATCCTGGTGGCGATCCCCGTAGCTTTGTTGTTCGTAGCGGCCATTCCGATCATCCCGGTTATTATTATTTTGATATTGTTCTTGCTGATTGTTATGTCTTGGTGATGCTTCTAATACAGTGGCGCCCAGGCCAAGCTGCATAATACCTACCATTGAGTAAATGATTATTTTTTTTGCGATGTTTTTCATAGTTGGCATCTCCTTCGTTTTCTCTTGATCTATTTTAAGTATAACCTGGGAAAGTGACAGAAGTATGTTGGAATTGTGACAAAATTATGACTCGTTAGTCATAATTATCCTAGGGTGTAAACCGGTAGCGTATGAGCCCCAGGGAAGCACTGCATATACGTATTCTAGATCAAGTTGTGAATTGGCCCGGACAGAGAGGGCATGAATGGAGCGCCGCTTTTAATTGTGAATGTTAAAAAGAGCATTCTCATTTAAAAGATGAGGTTCTTTTTTGTTCAAGTTTTTGCATACCATTGTTAGTACTCAAAGGCAGGCATTATCTTATGGTTTAAAGACGGGGATACCCCGTATTATATGTTGACTTGACTGGAATATTAGATTAATGTAATATTCCAGTCAACAATAAAATAGAGAGTAACCAGAAATATCAATCTAATTGCTTTGTTTTATAATTAAATACGACAAAATAACAGGGGATTAATGAAATTGCCAAGAAGTCTATTAATGTGACAATAAATTAATGGTGGTTGGGAGATAGTTAATATGCTTTATTGTCTAAGATGCGGCAAACAATTAACTAGTGCTGATGTGAATTTTTGTAATAAATGCGGGCATCCAATAACTTCGGCTAAGAAATATGGTACTTACTTGGCGATTTTCATTACTATTTTTATTTTTGCAATGTTTGGATTAGTGCATTTCAGTGATTCTTCGACTGCGGTTTCTTTGTCTGAACAAACTCAAGATATTGCCAAAAAGAAAATTGATGAAGCGAGAACAGCTATTAATGCCGTTAAAAATTATCAGGTTGCTTATGATAGTGCTTTAAGCCAATATGATAATATTCTCGCAAGGTTACAAAATGGAAATATAAATTCAAAGGAAGCTTATCTTGAGATGGATACTTTAGCAACTTCATTTTATGGGAATTTAACAACCCCAACTAACGTTTTGATTAATATGGACAGATATAATGAAGATGGGTCTTATTTAGCAGATTCGGCTTCGGCTCTTAAGTCAGCCTTTGAACATACCAGTGAGTATATCAGAACTAATGACCCAGCTGAACTTAGAACACGCAATGATGAAATAAATTATGCTAAGAATGCCGCTCTTTCCACTGCAATAGATATTGGAAGAAAAGCTAAAGAAGACGGATATGTTTCCACGAATGGCAACTAAGATGTTGTCATGACCGGTTTTATCTGGCCGTTATTTGATGGTAGATGGGATCGCCCTGGTGGTGAGGATAGCTAGGGTACCTCCTGGTCTTATTTACTCTAGGCAGAGAGGAATATGGCATTTCGATAACCTGTGCCAAAGAAATCGTGTAGTATAAGGAAACCGCCAAAGCTTCCAAGCACCACTGCAAACATGGCGGGTATAATTATATGAAGCAAATAAATATCAAAGATAAAGAAGATCAATATATTGACAATCATTGTAATAGTTGGTAACATATAATTGTAACAATTTGTAGAATATTGTCGAAAGAAGGCTAGTGTAAAGTGAAATCAACTGGTATAGTAAGAAAAGTGGATGAATTAGGGAGAATTGTAATTCCGATTGAACTGCGTCGCACCCTAGGTATTGAAGAAAAGGACGGTCTAGAAATATTTACAGATAACGACCGCATTATTCTTCGTAAATATGAGGCATCATGCATATTCTGTGGTAGTAGAGAAGAAATAGCTGATTATAGTGGCAAAAAAGTGTGTAAAGAATGTTTGTCCACTATGGGTAAACAAGCAGTATAAATTCAATATAGGTATTTCTTAAAGCTCTCTATTTGGAGGGCTTTTTTTCTTGAATTAGTGGGCACTATTATTTCCTGATTTTTTTAAGTTTCATATTGGTTATGTTGCTACTGGTGAAGGTTGGTTGTATCTTGCAGCCGTAATAATTCAAGGTATGAGCCGGAAGGGAAACTGTTGGGCAGGCGCTTTAGCGGAAACCAGGACACTGGATAAGGATGCTAAACTTTATCCCAGGGGTGGACGGCGGGAGACTTAGTCGAGTTCAAAAAGGCACCACTGTTATCTTAAATTATTGGGGGGAGAAGTATCCGTTTCTTTGAACAGCGATACCTTTCTTCGCCCGCCATAGCGATACTGCAGCTCAACCGCAGTTGGCTAAGCAAGCCGAGATTTCGGCCCCTGTCCAGGACGGGTTCATTATATGTGGTCAGGATAGTATTCTCGACACGCTGGCAAGGCATTTGGTGAAGAAATTACCGGCAGCTCAAGTCTTGCGAAACTATTGCGGCCCGGAGAAACCCTGGCCGTAGCCTTTGGGGATGATACATACAGCCAGGAGGAATTAGCCGCTGAGATCGGGGCAGCCATGCTCTCAGGAGTGGCCGAAATTGAAAACGCAACCCTGGATAATAGCGCGGCGTATATCGGCAGTTGGCTACGGAGGTTGAAAAAAGATAAACGGCTGATAGTGACCGCGGCGGCAGCGGCCCCGAAAGCGGCGGACTTCATTTAAGGGAATGAGAAGGGGGAAAAGGAATAAATGCTAACAAGGTCTAATTTTGTAAGCACAATCAAAAACTGGCGGCGCGAAAAGCACCGCAGAGTTGCCCCAATGGGAGCATCCGTGTCATGTAACGCAAAACAAACACCATAATATGGAACAAAATAAGCGAGTCCTAGTTATATCGGGCAAATCGCCAAAAAATTTACTGCTTTTAAAAGAGGAATTTAACCCTTCACATTGAACACCATTTGGTAATAATAACTAAAAACACCGAGCAGGTTTCGAGTTAGAAGTTTGGCCACTGACAGACCATTGCCTGCAGCTTAAATTATTCCTTCTTTCCCGACTATCATTCAACTTCAGCTGAATATGGGTTAAGGTTTACGTGGCCTGAGTACTCGTATGTGATCGTTTCTGTGCGCAAAAGATAAAATTGTGAGTCTTCAAAGCTGGATTTTGAAGATGAGCCATTCAGGTTTAGTTCAAGAAAGTATAATTTTATATGGCGCATTAGAGTAGTGTAGCTATACTTGTATGAAAAACCATACAGAGTGTACAAAAAACCATACAACAATCACACTTATCAAGTCGATTTCTGTTTACTAAGTCGATAATGGTTTGGCTCTTGGATTGAATTGTGTAAGTATTAATGCTTACACGGCTTGTGTTTGTTTGATGTTGTTAAAGTCAAATGAGGTTGGCGCGAATCTTGCGTATGAAATTTATATGTTACATAGAATTTGTCCATAGAGAAACGACATTTTACATTGAATTCTTGGAGGGGAAAGCATGAGCCTTCCACAGAAGATAACTCGGGTTTGGATGTTTGCTGGACTTGGTTAACTGATCCTGTAGCCGCCCGGCGGTGACTACAGACACTAGTCAAGAACGGCTGCTTCGCGGTTGGTGAAGGCGCCACCCGCGCCGGCTTTGTAAAAGTCGCTAAAGCGATGAAAGCTCAGGCCGTTATTTAAGACCGATCTTGTTTTTATGCCCTTTAGCCGTATGTTTGTTATTTTGAGCTAACTATTCAAATTAAAGCAAAGATGAAAATTTTTAGGAGGTAGTTATGAAACAGTTCACTAAAAAGACGTTGAACATCAACGGAGCAGACCGAATGTTCATCTGCGACCCGGAGAAGGACACTCTTGCAGGAGTTCTTCGCAGACTTGGTCTGACCGGAACCAAAATTGGATGCGGAACCGGTGTATGCGGAGCTTGTTCAGTAATACTCGACGGAAAAGTAATTCGTTCCTGTACCAGGAAGATCAAAACAGTAAAAGATTACAGCGCGGTAATTACAATTGAAGGACTTGGAAATGCGATGAATCCGCATCCCCTTCAGTACGCTATGGTACATGTGGGCGCCGTACAGTGTGGTTTTTGCACACCCGGATTTATTGTATCGGCATATGAGTTGCTGCAGGAAAATCCAAAGCCAACACGCGAAGAAGTTCGTGCTTGGTTCCAAAAACATAGAAATGTTTGCCGGTGCACGGGCTACAAGCCGATCGTAGACGCAGTCATGGAAGCTGCTGCAATCATGCGCGGTGAAAAAACACTAGCGGATATCACCTACGATTACAAGAAGGATGTTGGCAATTATTATGGCAAACCGATCGTTCGGCCGAATGCCTTGGCTAAGGCCTGCGGCGTTTGTGACTACGGCGACGACATCGCGCTGAAGATGCCTGCGGAAACTCTGCATGTCTCACTTGTTATGCCTAGAGTATCTAGTCATGCGAAGATCCTGAAGATCGATTACAGCGAAGCAGAAAAGATGCCTGGCGTTGTTAAAGTTATAACAGCCAAGGATGTTGACGGCTCAAATTATCTGATGATGTTCCAATTTTCGGGAAGAACGACCGCAATGGATCAGGTTCACAAGCTGCTGGTTGATGACAAGATCGTTAATTATGGAAATGTTGTGGCAATGGTCGTTGCCGATACCCAAGATCACGCAAAGCAAGCTGCCGACAAGGTCAAGGTCGAAATCGAGCCACTGCCGGAATACATGAATTATCTTGACGCGGTTATGCCAGATGCAATAAGGATCCATCCAAACATGGATAATATTTTCACCTGGCAGCCACTGTTCAAAGGTGAAGCCGACAAGGTACCGGAAATGATTGACGACGCTGAATATGTCGTAGAAGGAAGCTTCTATTCATCCAGAGAACCCCATATGTCCATCGAAGGCGATACCGTCCAGGCTTACTATGATGAAGACGGATTGCTTACTGTACAGTGCAAGGCAATGACGACGTACTTTGACAGAGACGATATCGCGCAGGCGGTAGGACTTGATGTCGAGAAGATTCGTGTTGTTGAAAATCCAACAGGAGGCTCTTTCGGATGGGCGATGAATGCGGCTTCCTATTCCCTCGCTGCCATCGCTTGCAAAATTATGCAAGCTCCTATCGCGCTGTCGATGGATTATGCACAGTTCATGGCATTCAGCGGCAAGCGGGCACCTTCTTTCACCAATGGTCGTCTGGCCTGCGATAAGGATGGTAAGATTATTGCTGGTGAATTCGATGCCGGTATGGACCACGGCTATGACCCTGCCCTCGGTGATGACGAAATGATCAAGATTATGCGTTTTACGTTCTTTCCATACTACGTGCCAAATGTGCTGGCACTTGGCAGAACTGCGGTCACCAACCATTCGCACGGCGTTCCTTACAGAGGATACGGTGCTCCCAATGCTTATACCGCAGGTGAAGCGCTTATCGACATGATGGCGGAGAAGATTGGTATGGATCCGTTCGAATTCAGATACAAAAACATAGCAAGAACCGGTCAGACAAGTATCAACAGCGTTGAATTCAACCAGTACCCGATGGAAGAAATGATGGATAAGCTGAAGCCTCTCTATGAAAAGGCCGTTGCGGAAGCGAAAGTGAAGGATACTCCTGAAATTCGCCGCGGCGTAGGTCTTGCCTGGGGCGGATACAATGTTGGACTTGGTTCCGACGACTTTGCGAATTTAGCCATCGAACTCGTCGGCGACGGAAAGTTCGTAAAGTATGATACATGGCAGGATCAGGGCCAGGGCGGAGACCAGGGCTCCCTCGTCTGCATGCTGGAAGCTCTGAAACCGTACTTCCCGAACGTGACTCCCGATGATATCAAGCTGGTTCAGGCTGACACCAAGTTCTGCCCGAACACCGGCGAATCTGCCGGTTCTAGATCCCACTTCGCAAACGGAAAAGCAAGTATTCTGGCTGCAGAGAACCTTGCAAACGCAATGCGCAAGGAAGATGGAACCTATCGAACCTACGATGAAATGATTAAGGAAGGCATTTCGACCAAATGCGAAGGCAACTGGGTAGCACAAGCAGAATGGGAAGATTATAAACTGATTGATCCTAACACAGGAGTAGGAAATTCGAACTATGCTTACACTTATGCGCTGTTTATGGCAGAGGTTGAAGTAAATGTGGCAACAGGAAAAACCACCGTGGTTGGAATGACTTGCGTCGACTGGGTAGGAAAAGTCGGAAACATCCAGGCTGTCAATGGCCAGGCTTATGGCGGGATATCCCATGCCATCGGTTTCGCTCTTAGTGAACACTACGACGACGTCAAGAAGCAGACAAACATATTATCGGGCGGCGTACCATACATTCTTGACATACCCGACAAGCTCGAAGTAATCCATCTGGACGGATTTGATCAAAATGGGCCGTTCGGTTCCTCCGGTGCATCTGAAGCGTTCCAGACTTCCGACCATGTTGCGGTAATTAACGCCATTAATAACGCCTGCGGCGTTAGAATTTATGAGCTTCCTGCATCGCCTGAAAAGGTAAAGGCTGGGCTGGATATCCTGGCCAAGGGCGGAAAGATCGAACCTCCGAAGAAGTACTTCCTCGGGTCTGATTTTTACGATGAACTCGAAAAGATTAAGGAAAATCCGGTCTAAAATAAAAAGGGGTAAGACATAAAATCCACAACAACAAATGGCAGACCACTATAGGAATCTTGCCTATAGTGGTCTGATTGTTGTATCTCCAGCATGGGTAGTGATAGAATATCCATAGTTGGATTATGCCCTGAACCATTTTTGAGGGAATCCTTCCCGACAGAAGATGAAGGAGGTTCCACGTGGAAAAATACTTTAAACAATATGAAACCTGTCGACAAAATGAGAGCCCGTTCTGTTCCAACACATGTCCATTTCATCTAGATGTGCTGGATTTTCAGTCAAAGATGGTAAAAAGCAGATATAACGCCGCCTTCAAGACATTCCGGAACGCCGTGGGATTTCCCGATATCGCTGCCGCGCTGTGCCCCGAATATTGCGCATCCGTTTGCCCGAGGCGGGATCTGGATCAGTCGGTGCAGCTTTCTCTTCTTGAAAAGACATGCGTGGCCAAAGCTACGAAGAAGGCCCCGCCGGATTATAACGTTCCGCTAAAGGACAGAAAAATTGCCGTTATCGGAGCGGGAATCAGCGGCCTTGCATGTGCTGTGCGTCTGGCCCAGAAAAAATACAATGTAACGATCTATGAAAAAACCGACAGACTGGGCGGCAAGCTCTGGGATTTACTACCTCCTGAGCTGTTCCTGCAGGATATTGAACAGCAGTTTCAATTTGAAAAATACGCTCTGCATCTGAATGCAGAGATCAGCAGTATAGATGAGATCAGAAGCGAGGATTTCGAAGCGATATATGTCGCAACCGGGAAAGGCGGCTTTGATTTTGGAGCCATGAACCGTGCAAACGGCCACTGCGCTCTTGATGGCGATATTGCTGTATTTGCCGGGGGAAGCCTGACGGGAAATGATCCGATTCGAGCTATGGCTGACGGTCTAAATATGGCAACGGCCATCGAGGTTTTCCTGAAAACCGGAAAACTGGAATATCCAAAAGAAGTGGGCCCGTGCAAAGCGACCGCCAATCCTGATAAGCTCCGCCAGACTGAGGCGGTGATCCCGACAGACAACGGCTTGTTCACTGACGATGAAACTGCGGCGGAGGCTGGTCGCTGTATACGGTGCCAATGCGACGCCTGCATGAAATACTGTGATGTATGCTCATTCCACAATAAATGGCCGATGCGAATCCGTGATGACGTCATGGCAACTGTTGCTTTTTCAAGCTCGGAATCGATTATCAGAAAAACTCCGGCAAAGCGCATGCTACAAACCTGTACCCAATGTGGCCTATGCGATGAAGTGTGTCCGGAAAACATCGAGATCGGAGGTATGCTTCTGGAAGCTCGCCGGAGCCTCCACAGGCAGGGTACAGTGCCAGGCGCCTATCATCAATTTTGGTTGAAAGACATGGAATTCACTAACGGCGAATTTGCGGCCATTGCAAAAAAGGCTCCCGGACAGGAGCTGTGTACGTATGCCTTTTTCCCCGGCTGCCAGCTTGGAGCTGCAGATCCCAGTTATGTAGCCAAGCCGTATAAATGGCTGCTTTCAAAGCAGGCTGATACCGGCCTGCTTATGCAGTGTTGCGGTGTTCCCGCCGATTGGGCGGGGAACGAGGAAATGCACGAAAGTGCAATCGCCGATCTTCGAAGCGATTGGGAGCAATTGGGCAGGCCAATCCTGATTCTTGCTTGTCCTTCCTGCGGAAAGCACCTGAAGGAGTACCTGCCCGAAATCGAAACAAAGTTCCTGTATGAAGTGCTGGATCAATGGGGGTTTGCGGTGAGACTTGAGTACGGGAGAAAAATAATGGAACAGCATGAAACGGCTGAGGCCAAACAACCGATCAAATACTCTGTTTTTGATCCATGCTCGGCGAGACACTTAGAACCTCTGGAAGGAGCAGTCAGAAAACTCGCTGAACAGACAGGTCTTATACTTGAAGAACTGCCGAAAAAAGATATCCACGGATGTTGCGGCTATGGCGGCAATGTTTCCGAAGCCAATGCTGATTTTGCCACTTTCGTTACGAGAAGCCGCAGTGAACTGAGTGACAACCCATATCTTGTTTACTGTGTCAACTGTCGCGATATTTTTGCGAGCGAAGGGAAGCCAGTTCATCATATCCTGGATTTGCTTTTCGGAATCAATATGGACAGCTGTAAAACACCTAATCTAACGCAGCGCAGGCACAACAGGGCGGATTTAAAGGAGATGCTGCTGAAAGATATCTGGGGAGAAACGATGGAAAAGAAATACGAGACCTGCAAATTGGAACTGAATTTCGGCGAGGGTATTCTTGAAAAAATGGGCAAAATTAAAATTCTCGCAGAGGATGTCTGCCTTGTAATAGAGCATGGGGAAGCCTCAAAACGACGAACCTTCGATCCAAAAAAAGAAACCTATTCCTGTTACTGGGAACTTGGGTACATCACTTGCTGGGTTGAATACCGCCGAAATGGCGGGGAATACGAAGTCGTCAATGTCTATACCCATAGAATGAAAATAAAACTGGAGGAAGTCTGGAATGGAAGAAAAATCGAAATTGATCTGTGACAGATGCGAGGTCGAGATGGTGGAGAAGGAAGTCCAATTCAGCTACCTGAATCACTCATTCCGCAATAAAGTCCCGCGCTGTCCGGAATGCGGACAGGTATATATCCCTGAAGAGCTGGCAACGGGCAAGATGAATGAGGTAGAAATCAATCTGGAGGAAAAGTAACATTAGCGATTTTAGACCGGGTGAATTTCGGATTGCAAAAAAGGCAATGGAAATTTGGAAGCTTCCGTGGCTAAAATCCGAGATTTAAACAGCCTGGTAATTTTAAAGCAGCAACTTCCGACTAGCAAAACGGAGGTGCTGGAAAAGGTTGAGGAATTTAAGCATTTTTGGAAAACTACTAATGTTGCCGATGAAAGAACAAAGCTTTCCAACTGCTGGTGGAGAAGATGGTGTATGAGCGAGAGGAACCCATGTTGATCGCTTGATCTACGAGAAGTCCCCATATCTTGCAACATGCACATAATACTGTTGAATGGTTTCCGTGGGGAGCTGAAGCATTTCAGAAGGCACAGCAGGAATAAAAGCCGGTATTTTTGTCCATAGGCTATTCCTAGCTACGCTAAAAATAATTGAAAGTGTGGATTTACATGTACATGTCATTGGTGGCATATTTTCTAAGGTTACACATGTGAATATTTTACAAGATAGTAATGAAGCTGAGAGGCTTATTTTTTTGCCTATTTTGGGTTTTTACAATGGAAGATACTATAAGTTGTTCTGGATGTGCACATATATCAGTGGTTGAGTAATACTATTAGCAGTGAAGTATATGCTCTTGAACGTAGTCCTGGTGAATATTAGTAAAATAAACAAAATAAAACAATAGTTAGGTGATATAATATGGAGTAAAGGGGTTGAGTTAATGAAAAATAACTGCTTAACAGCCATATCAATACTATGCATTATAACTTTTATTGCTGGTTTAACAGGCTGTGCGTATGCGACTGTTATGCCGACTCAACCAAGCAGTTCTCCAGCAGGGATAATAATAAGGCAATTGACTATAATCAATACGTAAAAAAGGTATGGATTGTAGAAGACGGCGGAGATCATCTCACAAATTATTATCAATCTTTTCATATTTCCCAAATTGCAAATGGGCAAATATCCGGAGAATTGTCATATATAAATCTGTGTGTACCCGCCCCAAATTATGGGGATCGCTATGATGGAAAATTCACTGGAACAGTAAATGGAAATACGGCAGATTGTCAGTTTAGTCTTAAGACAGGCGATACAGGGAATATAAAATTGGTTTTTGAACCAAACAACAGGATTAAAGCAACTTTCACATATAACAGCAAATCTCAGGAATTAAAAGATACAATATCCCATCTTAGAGATGTTGGTTCCCCTTCCGTAACTTTACATCTAGATGGAACATGTCAATTTAAATCTTGGAATCTTAATGATATTGAGAAATTCCGCCCGTTTAAAGATCAATCTTTCACCGTAGATTTGAATTCTTGGGGAACTGTTCGATTTATCTCGGGTCAAATTGATGGTAAATATCATATACTGACTGATTGCTATTTAACAAATAAAGATAACGATATTCTCTTCGATTTTGGTATGCCATTTCCATATGCTGCAGATATTACAGCCGTATCATTTCAAGATATAAATAGGGACGGATTAAAAGATATAATTATCGTTACTGGTTTGCAAAAAGAACCAAGAGCATACGTTTTTTTGCAGCAGTCAAACGGGTTGTTCGTCAGTATTAGCGATGAGCTGGCCCAAGAGATAAATTCCGGGCACAATAAAGATATAAGAACTATAACGGACTTTCTTTCTAAGAAATTGTAGACGCCTCAGCAATGAGAACTGAAAATCAAAGGTAAAGGAACAACCTGACTGCAAAACTCCATCTAAACTTACTGCAAAACAACGGGAGAACGCCAAACAACATACAAAGGCATGCACTGCATGGCGTTCCAACAAACACTGGGCATGCCGACTGACCGCAGAATTAGCAATCTGCAGTCAGTCACCTAGGACTACAACACAAATGACCAACACGGTGGCAGCATCTGATCAAGGATGCTGCCACTGCCGTCAGACAATCTCCTGCTCCAGCTCTAAGCTTGTAAACAGTTTTTTAACAATATGTCATTGGTGCCATGTTCATAAAGGTAACATTGGCTAAGCTGAAAGGCTTATTTTTTTGTCCAACGGTTTTCTATGCCTGCTGGAACACTATGAAAAAACTGTTTAAAAGATCTAAAACCTTAAAATTTACGATTTGCTAATCTTAATGGCTAGATTTAAGATGACGGTATTGCTAGCATTGCAAAAATAAAAGGAAAGCTGGTTTGAGCCATCTCAACAAGATCAAACTGTCCATCGCATAGGCACCAGTCATATACTAAACTTCTAATCCATCTAGTTATAAGTCGAGCAATCTCTATATCCGAAATATCATTTCGAAATTCATTTCTTTCTTGTCCGCATCGAATGATTGTACAGATTATTTTGAAATAGGGGCGATTTTCATCAGCTAATAATTTGGGCAGGCGCGATGCCAAGCTAATTTGACTTGTAAAGACGACTTTAAGGATATCTAATCCAAGGTGGTTAAAAGAATAGTTCGTAACACATTCTACGAAAGACAATAGTTGGTTTCTGGCGTTGTCATTCGGGTTATAATTGAGAAGCCATTGCTCATAATTTGCGTCAAGTTGCTTAAATTGTTCAAACATTATATGTTCCTTAGACTTAAAATGAGTATAGAATGAACCTTTTGCTGTGCCACAATGCCTTGCAATATCATCAATGGTTACATTTTCGTAACCATAGTTTGCGAATAATTTTATGGCTGTGCTGAACAGCTTATCTTTAGTAACTAAGGCATTCATCTGGCGCTTAGTCAGTACCGGATTTTTAGTCATCAACTTGACTCCTCCTCAAACATACGAAGTTTCCACAGGTATTCCATATATCAAATATATAATGTCATTAATTACAATTCGCTTAAACCACCTGTTATGCGTGTGTGCCCAAAGAAGGTTTACCGATGTCCAAGATTTTTATATGGTTTGAGTAAAAACATTGCTATAACGAGTGGTCATGACTATTATATAAAAATTACAATACAAATGACAGCAGTAATAACAGTCGTTGTTGACACTATCTGGGGAAGATGGTAATATGACCGTAGTCACTGACTGCATTCGGCGACTGCGGTCATATTACCTGCCATTTATCTTCTCTAGTTAAAGTAATTAGAGATTGAGTTAATGTTATTCATGTAGGAGGGGTCCACGTGGGCTGCAAAAAATCTGTAGGAATCTTAGGAATAGGTTCATATGTGCCGGAGAAAATTGTAACAAATCATGATTTAGAAAAAATGATAGATACATCTGACCAGTGGATTGTTGAGCGAACTGGTATCAGAGAACGACATATTGCGAATGATACAGAAAATACATCAGACTTGGCAACTAGGGCTGCAGAGAAGGCATTATTGCATGCAGGGGTCCGTGCGGAAGAGATTGACTTAATTATCGTAGCAACTGTAACACCGGATATGCCTTTTCCACCTGTCGCATGTATTGTGCAAGACAATTTAAAAGCCTTCAATGCGGCTGCTTTCGATCTCACGGCAGTTTGTTCCGGCTTTATGTATGGTCTTGTGACAGGGAGCGCATTTATTCGAGCTGGGATTTACAATAAAGTATTGATTATCGGTGCGGAAATCTTGTCAAGAATTACAGATTTTACGGACCGGAATACTGCTATACTTTTTGGCGATGGAGCAGGAGCAGCCGTTCTAGGTGAGGTGCCGACCGGATATGGAATTCTTGGTATGCATTTGGGGGCCGATGGGGCGGGTGGCGATCTTTTAAAAGTACCTGCTGGTGGCTCGCGGCAACCTGCTTCCACAGAGACAATTGCTAACAAGCTTCATTTTATCCACATGGATGGCAATGAAGTCTTTAAGTTTGCGGTGAAGGTAATGGGAGAAGCAGCTAGGAAGGCTCTCGAAAATGCGAAGCTATCCCCGGCCGATGTTAATTTCCTTGTACCACATCAGGCTAATATTCGTATTATTCAGTCGGCCGCCAAGCGACTAGGTTTTCCAATGGAACAGGTGATTGTCAATGTAGATAAATACGGTAATACATCGTCGGCTTCTATCCCCATCGCGCTAGATGAGGCTGTAAAAAGCGGTAGAATAAAAAATAACGACATAATCGTGTTGGTGGGATTTGGTGGAGGCTTGACCTGGGGTGCAAGTGTAATTAAATGGTATTAATATCGCCTAATAACAACGCGAGTGATAGTTCGAACGATTTTAGCGCCATCTAGTGTTTCATGCTTCTTGTTTATATATTCCTTTCGGCGTACTATTTTAAGTATCTACCGGGGTACTGGTGACTCTGAAGATAATGCTTTATACCGGAATAACCTTAGTCAAATCATTGACTAAGGTTATTCCGGTTTTAGGCTACTTGTCATGTGATGGAAGTGTTGCAAAGCTAGATGGATTAAAGCTTCAAAGCTTGTTTTAGATAAAAGCTTGGCATTTAATATACATGTCATTGAGCAAAATCTATCTTGGCCGGAAAGCCTTGACTTATAAGACTTTCTTCGTGTAAACAGTTTTTTAAGTGTAATTGGTGCCATGTACTGAGCAGGCGTTGGGTTATTGCTGAAGTGAACTATATATTGACAGACTATTATGAAGTAGTATACTTATATATATAAGTATACTACTTGAATGTTGTCCCGGACAATTCTTACAGATGGTCCGGTGATACTGATAAAGGGGGGGCTATTCTGAAAGCTCGGGTTAAAGCCATTTACAACCAAATAGCCGATGATCTAAAAGCTAAAATAATGAAAGGTGACTTGGCGCCGGGAGAGATGCTGCCTTCACAGTCTCAACTAGCCGAGACATACGGCGTTACCCAGATGACGGTGCGACAAGGCTTAGGTCTTTTGGTTGATGACGGCTATATATACTCTGTATGGGGAAAGGGATACTTTGTCGCCGAGCCTACATTGGATACCGTTGTCATTAATTTATCGGGGAAAAACTTCTTTGGACAGGAACTAAACCCGACGATGAACAGGGTGGATGTTCTCCATGCTGATCAGACGATGTTAGATAGACTGGGGGTACAGTTAGGGGCCAGGATCCTGCGGGCTCAGCTTACTTTGGATTTGGACGAAGTCCCGGTGGCCCTGGACTGCAGGTATATACCATATCGCAAGGGCGAACCTCTGCTCGAGAAAGAACTCCAATACGCCGATTTCCCCCAAATTGTCGCCCGCCACACCAATTTGGTGGTAGCTAAGAGCAATTTTACTATTGAGGCTGTTCCCTTGAGCAGAGCCGAGGCCGATGCTCTTAAAGTGTCCCCCGATGCTTGGGGACTGTGTATTGAACAGGTATTGTACGGCGTTACCGGAAAGCCAATGGGCTGGTCGAAGATGGTCTGCCGTGGCGACCGGTACAAGATATCTGGAGTTGCCCAGTCTTATTCGAGAAAGGCGTGAGGATGTTGATTCTGGCAACAACGAAAATGCTGGTGGCGGCTATGGTGCGTATTGATGAGGAAAAGGTTATAAAATTGGCCCAACGGAGCTTGGAGCGGGGGGGGGGATCTTCATGAAATTATGGAGGAAATGCGGCTTGGCTTGGAAACAGTCCACAAGTTATATTGTGAAGGAACGTATTTTCTTTCTGATCTCTTAATCGCCTCTGAAGTGTTCAAACGAGTGCATGGAATGGTCCAGGCGCAAAACCAGTTTTTTGACGCGAACCGTCCGGTTGACGTCGTGTTCGGCACTGTCCAGCGTGATATCCATGACATCGGCAAAAGTATGGCCATTAGCATTATGCAATCCGTCGGGCTTAGCGTGGTTGATATGGGGGTTGATGTCAGTCCGCAGCGGTTTATTGAGATGATTCAGCAAACCGGTGCCCCGATTCTTTGTATGACCGGACTTCTTACAATTTCCTATGATTATATGAAAGCCACCATTCGCTTGCTGGAAGAAAGTGGTAAACGAGAAAACACAGCCGTACTCATCGGCGGTTTGGTGAATGATTCTGTGCAGAGCTATGTGGGCTCCGATTATTGGGTCCATGACGTGCAGACGGCTTGTGAAATATGCAAAGCGGTATTGCTGCAAAAGTCTCGTAAGAACGTGAATATTTCCTAAGAGGTAGTAAATGAACGCACTAATTATTGCTTGTCAAATGATTTCAGACGAACTGAACCAGGCGATTTCCCGGACCGGTGTCGATTACCCCGTTATATGGACAGAAGCGAGACTCCACGAACATCCTGATCGGCTTCGTGCGAGTTTACAGGACGAGATTAGCAGAATCAGCAATGTACGACACATCATCCTGGCATTTGGCTGTTGCGGCAACGCCATGCTGGGGCTTAAAGCAGAGGGCGCCCCTCTAATCATTCCGCGAGTCGATGACTGTATTTCTCTATTGTTGGGTTCACAGGCTTCGTACTACCGACTGTCAAGTGAATTGTCGACATATTATTTGACCAGAGGATGGCTGGAATACGAAAATGGGATACTGAGTGAGTTCGAACGTAACATTAGTCGCTACGGGCAGACTCGGGCGAACGAAATCAGTAGAGTAATGCTGCAACACTATTCTCGCCTGATTTTGATCGATACAGGCGCTTACAGCATCGATGCCTGTCGGGAGAAGGTGCAGATACTGGCAGAGGTATTGGGCATCAATTGTGAAATAGCCTCCGGATCGGGACAACTTCTGGACAGGTTGCTTCTAGGCCCTTGGGATGAGAACTTTTCCGTTATTCCCAGTGGCGGCATGGTCACCAGGGAACATCTGTGGGCCCAAAAGGCTTGTGTTTTAAAATGTGCCGAGAAATCGACGAGCTGCTTATGCAGTCTACAACAGTATAGGACAAAAAGCGGATAATTACTCTGGCTGCAATCAAGGGCCATTAACTAATAGAATGTGGATAATAACGGTGAAAATTATTTTTATTGACAGGCTAATTTAAACAGTGGTATTCTGTGGTTGAACTTATATATATAAGTATATATAAGTATATATGAGTACGTGTAAGAATCCCAGGAAACGGCGGTGTGGAACCGGAAAAAACGTGGCGTCATATCATTACGCCCGGCGGGGAGGTGGCGGTAAAGAATATCGGTTGAGATTCGATTCTTGAAAGTCTATGTTATCATGAAAGGTGGTTGGGGAATGAAAAAGAATATTATTGCAATAATGGTAGTATTAATTATTTTCTGTTTTGCCAGCGTGGTCCTGGCTGCGGCCCCTATGTCAACCGACGTTCCTAAAGATCATTGGGCTTACGCGGCCATTCAGGAGTTGGTCAAAGACGGTATTATCGACGGGTTTCCGGATGGCACTTTTCGCGGCGACAAAACTATGACTCGTTACGAGATGGCGCAAATTGTTCAGAAGGCAGTAGATAATTCGGCGAAAGCCACCGCCGATCAGAAGTACCTTATCGACAAACTGGGAATGGAATTTGCCCTGGAACTAAACAAAATCGATACCCGGGTTACCGCCTTGGAGAAAGACCAAAGCCCGCTCAAAATCACTGGATTCTTTACCAGCCGCTATGAGTGGATTGAACATCCGATGCTCTCTCCTTTCGTTCAGGGTGAAAATCCACAGCAAGATGCAGCAAGGGATGGGATAGCCGATGGCAAGAACAATAGTCGTACTGCTCTCTGGCTATTTGTTGACAATAAGTTTGACGGTAACACCTATTTTCATGGTTTGATCGAAAATGAAACATCGAGTGGCAGGTCTACTGACGCGACCATGAACTTATTAGAGGGTTATGCTGCCACCAAAGTGGGTGCTACTGAAGTGGCTGTCGGACGTTTCTTCCCGGCGATCGGCATGGGATTCTTCGGATCTCCCTGGATGGATGGCGCTCGCGTGTCCTTTGGTGATGATGTAAAGGTAAGGCTCTTCCAGGTGAGGGTTTTAACTAATCCCCTAACCTATGGTAGCTCTAGTTACACCATGGCTGACACTAAGTTCGCACTGGGTAAAGACACCAATATGTCACTGGCCTACGTCGCCAACACGTCTCCGACCTATGTTTATTCAAGTTCGGTTAACGCCTATAATGTCACTAATCCAAGCTTCAAGTGCTTCAACGACTACGCCGTGGGATTGGAGTTTAAAGGAATTCCCAATGTCAACGTTAAAACGGAATATGCCGTTAATAGTTCTGATTGGGCGAAATCTCAGAACAACGGTTCCGCTAGAGCGTATTTTGCTACATTAAAATACAAGGGAGCTAATCCAGCCGTTCCAGGATCTTTCGGATTAAGGGTCGAGTACAAGCATGCCGATCCCGGTTTTGATCGGATAAACTATGCCGCTCCGTTTGAGTGGAACGCTCCCCTAAACTGGTCACAGGCTCCTCAGGGCGGCTACAACGACAATATTAAAGGCTTCGAGTACGGCATCGAGTACACCGTAGCTCCGCGCCTGATGCTTGACGCCAAGTATGACGTTCTGAAAACGGCTAATGGCCTGCCTATCGCCTGCACGGACGGCAATTTCACTTCGCAAAACTTCGCCAGTATTCAGGCAACCTATCTCTTCTAGATAAAAGAATCATGGTCTGACAAGATCAGAATGTGTATAGTCTTCGGTATCATCGTTAGCCACAAATGCAGATCAAAGTTTCTTTACGGCTCAAGTCACCGATATCTTCTAAAATGTTATAAGAAGGGCCGGCCTTGGAATCGGGGCCGGCAAAGCCCTGGCAATAAGTAGAGGAGGAAGAAAAATGGCGAAAATTGATTTGGCCAAAGCTTTGGCTGAACTCGACGAGGATCTTGTAGTAGCAGGGGTTAAAGACCAGCTTGCCGCTGGCGCGCCGACGGTTGAAATCCTGATTCAGCTTCAACAAGGCATGGAGAAAGTCGGCAAAATGTTTGAGGCGGGCGAATACTATCTGTCTGAACTTATCATGTCGGCCGACGTATTTTCCACTGCTGCCAGCCTGCTCAGTTCGTCTTTGACTGCGGACTGCGAGACAAAAACCTTTGGCACCATGGTGCTGGGTACTGTCAAGGACGATATCCATGATATAGGTAAGAACATCGTTGCCACCATCATGAACTGCAACGGTTTCAAAGTCATCGATCTCGGGGTGGACGCACCGATATCCGCCTTCGTCGATGCGGTAAAAGTTAACAAACCCCAGGTCGTCGGAATGTGCTGTCTGTTGACAACTGCCTTCGACACAATGAAAGAGACGGTGGCAGCCGTCAGGGCAGCTGATCCTTCAGTGAAGGTGCTTGTCGGCGGCGGGCCGGTGAATGAAGATGTCTGCAAATACGTCGGGGCCGACGGCTACTGCAAGAACGCCTATGACGCTGTTGCGGTCGCCAAGAAGGCCGCAGGATTGGCCTAGAGGATTCAGGCAATAAAAATATAGGAGGTGCATTACATGAAATCGGCTCAAGAATTGCTTAAAGAGCGTACTGACAGAGTATTGACGGCCGTCGCGATGGAGAAACCAGACAGGACACCGATGGTGCTCATGGCCGACGCCTTTTGTGCCAAGCATATGGGTGTGAAACTTTCAGAGTTTACCTCAAGTCTCAAAGCTTCGAATAAAGTAATGCTGGATTCCGCCAAAGCGTTGGGCGATTTTGACGGTATGAACGCCGCCTTTGCCGCCGGCCCCCTATTTCCACTGATATTTCTGACAAAAGTAAAAATGCCTGGATGCGAGTTGCCGGATGATGCCCTATGGCAGCTTGATGAAAAGGAAGTAATGACGCACGAAGACTACGATGCCATTCTGAGCAAGGGCTGGGGCCCTGTTATGGCGGAAATTGTGACAAACAGGCTGGGTGTTGACCTTGGAGCACTCATGGGAGAATTGAGTGAAACGCCCCAGATGGTGAAAAATTTTAATGACGCTGGCTATATGATCTATTCGCCGCTGGTGTCGATTACGGTTAACGAGTATCTCAGCGGCGGTCGCTCGATGACCAAGTTTGTGCGGGATTTATACAAAATGCCGGACAAGGTAGAGGCCGTACTGGATGTAATCCAAGAAAGTCAGATTGCCATGATTCGCCAGCAAATCCGCGCCACCAACTCGAAAATGGTATTCATGTCTCCGGCCCGCGGGGCGAGTGAGTTCTGGGCACCCAAACTGTGGGAGCGGTTTGTCTGGAAATATATTAAGGGGCAGGCTGATGCAATTATCGAAGAAGGCGCGGTAGTAAACTTTCATATTGATGCGAACTGGGAACGAGACCTTGAGTATTTCACTTGCTTCCCGAAAGCTAAAGCGGTATTTGAAACCGACGGTGCCACTGACATTTACAAAATAAAAGAAGTCCTCGGAAATCGCATGTGCATCAAAGGGGACGTGGGCGCCACCTTGCTCACCCTTGGTAATCCGGACGATGTGTATAGCTACTGTACGAAACTGATTAAGGATATGGGACCAGGATTCATCCTTTCCTGCGGTTGTTCGGCGCCGCCTAACGCCAAATTGGAAAACATCAAGGCGATGATTTCCGCCGCTACCGGTAAATAGAGGAAAGTTCCGGATACATCTAGAAACCATTTTCATTCTGCTAAAGTGAAGGTGTCTGAAGAAGCAGGCAGCTTCACTTTAACTTTAAATAGTCGGGTGGGGTGAGCGATATGCAGGTTGATTTTGCTGAACTGGTAAAAGATGCGATACTATTAAAAGCGGACCACGCGGCAATTGCCGAAGTATCCCAGATCAAATTCGTTGAAGAGTTTCGCAAGGCCTGTGAACAGAATACTTGCGGCAAGTATAATACCAACTGGGTATGCCCGCCTGCTGTCGGCGATTTTGCCGAATTAAAGATGAGGGCCTGCCAATACAAACAGGGGCTGTTCTTTCAGACGGTGCATCAGTTGGCAAAGACTTTTGACTGGCCGGGGATGATGGCTGCAAAAAAAGTGCACGACGCAGTGTTCAGGGGGATTTTGGACAATGTGCGAAATAAGCACAATCTGAAGAATATTTTGCCGCTGAATGCCGGAGCGTGCGAGGTCTGTTCGCGTTGCGCTTATCTGGATAACGAGGCGTGCCGACTTCCCGACCAAGCGTTTGCGTCTGTCGAAGCTTATGGCATTGATGTGATTAATTTGGAGAAGGCCTGTGGAATTCCCTATTACAACGGGAAAAATACAGTATCCTATGTAGGGCTTATTCTGTTTAACATACCTCTTTAAGAGTAGCGACTCTGATTTAAAGCAGCACGTAACAAGGCGGTGCTGGTTTCACCCAATTTACCTGCGCTTGTCGACTATAAAAAGAATTAAGTTGAGGGCATATGGAGAAAGATGAGTTACCGGTAAACAAGTTTGTTAATATGTTTGAGCTAACTGTCGAAGGGGTGCCCCTGCCTATTTCGTGCGCTGCCAATCAGACACTGCTGCGGTCTTTGACGAACGGAGGGATTTTCCTGGAAGCAAACTGTGGCGGTCGGGGCACGTGCGGCAAATGCAAAATACAGGTGCTTCATGGAACCGTTGCCGGCCCAGGTAGTGTTCCGGCAATGCCGGAGCAGGCTGGCATTTATCTGGCTTGCCAGGTGTACCCTTGCGAGAATGTTACTATAAGGCTAAATAAGGCCGAAGCAAGCGCGAAAGGCAATATAGTGGAGACGTTTGAGGATGACGGTCAACCGCTACTGAAAAAAGTGGTACTCACGCCTGAATATCCTACCGTGGCGAAGCATTATTCGCTGCAGGAAATGATTGCTCGCGCGATGAATACCACGCCGCCTTTTGCCGAGAATAAAAGAATAATGCAGCAACTTGCCAGGGTAATGCAAGTAAAACCAGACCTGATAACGGTTGCCATGGTTGATAATGATGTTGTCGTGATTGACGTGGGGGATACGACAGAGTATTTATTCGGCGTGGCGTTCGATATCGGCACAACAACAGTAGTAGGTATGCTTGTCGATATTAATCAGCGCAAAATTGTTGCCACTCAGTCCCAAACAAATCCCCAAGCTGCTTTTGGGGCGGATGTGATATCGAGGATTAAAGCTGCTGCTGCCGAGGGTGGTCTTGAAGCAGAGGCTGCGGCTATCAGGCAGTGCTTGAATCAGATTGTAAGGGAACTTTGCCTTGCGGCTAAAGTTTTACAAAACCACATTTACGCCGCCACCATCGCTGGAAATTCCACCATGGAGCACCTGCTCATGGAGATATCGCCGTCGAGCCTCACATCAACTCCGTACGCAGCTGTATTTAAAGAGCTGGCGCCGGTTTATCCGGAGGAAATTGGCCTCGATATTAACCCTTGCGGAAAAGTAATAGTGCTGCCCAATATTGCAAGCTTCATCGGCGCGGACACGACGGCGGCGGTTCTTGCCACTAACCAGGATATTTCGCCAAACCAGTCGCTGCTTGTTGACCTCGGAACTAACGGCGAAATGGTATGGGGAAACCGTGAAAAGATGGTGGCGTGTTCCACAGCTGCAGGGCCAGCCTTCGAGGGCGCTCACATCCGAGACGGCATGCGGGCCTCGGCCGGAGCAATTGCCGATGTGACGATTGGCGACGACGTCGTTGTTAAGACTGTTGATGACTCCCAAGCAGTTGGAATTTGCGGCTCGGGGATCGTGAAAGCGGTTGCGGAATTGGTAAAAAAGAAAATCATCACTCCCAGCGGACGTTTCGATAAAAATATTATTGCAACTTTACCTGCCTGCCTTGCCAGGCGGTTAAAGTTTAGCAATAATCAGTGGGAATTTGTCCTTGTCGAAGCCGCTGGCAGCGTCACCGACCGCGATATTTCCATTACTCAGGCTGATGTTCGGCAAATCCAGAGTGTCAAATCGGCGATCTGTACAGGTATTCAAATATTACTGGGAAAAGTGCAGCCAAATGAGGACTCCCCCATTTTCCTGGCTGGAGCCTTTGGTAATTACATTGATATTGAAAGTGCTTTAACAATCGGGCTGTTACCGACTTTTAACAAGGCGATGGTCAGGTCGGTCGGTAATGCTGCCGGAGTTGGGGCGGTGCAAGCGCTGTTGTCAAAAGAAAAACTGGCAAGGTGTACTATTATAGCCAATAAGATTGAGTATGTCGAGCTGGCTGTTCAGCCGGATTTTCAGGCAAAGTTCTTGGCAAACTTGGCTTTCCCAGAGGTGCTGCCATGAGAAAGCGATCCGGTGGATTGTCAGCTAGTCAGCGATATCAAGGTTCCCTGCATTGGAAAGGTGGAAAAAAATGCGCACAATGATCGTAGCCTGTCAGACGCTGCGGGAAGAATTGCGACTGGCCATAAAACAAACCGGTGTGGATTACCCGGTAGTTTATATTGAATCCGGACTCCATAACCAACCGGACTTATTGCGCCAGAGAATCCAGGACGACCTTGACAAGATTGATAATGTCGATACTGTTCTTTTGGTGTTTGGCTATTGCGGCAATAGTTTGCTGGGGGTTAAATCCTCTCAGTTTAAAATTGTCATTGCGAAGATTGATGACTGCATTCCGCTATTGCTCGGCTCAGCTGACGCCCGGCGAAAGGCCAGTCAGGAAATGGGTACTTATTTCCTGACAAAAGGTTGGCTGGATTATGAAAATAATCTGCTCAAAGAATACGAACGCTGCGTTACGCGGTATGGAGAACAGCGGGCTTTAAGGGTTATGAAGACCATGATGGGGAATTATAAACGGTTTATGGTGATTGATACTGGCGCTTACCCCGTTGAAAGCGTGACACCTAGAACAAAGGAATTTGCCGACAAGCTTGATATGCTGCATGAAGTTGCCGCCGGTTCACTGCGGTTGTTCCACAAATTACTTTTGGGGCAATGGGATGAGGAATTTATTGTTCTTGAACCTGGACAAGAATTAACCCTGAGCGATATCTGCTCCGGCGATAGCGACCAGACCGGTGCAAGTCAGCTTGCTCTTGGGTTGAACAGGTAGGGAGTGAAGATATGCGGATTTTGCTGTTTGGCGGCTTTTTAGGCTCGGGGAAAACTTCGACAATTCTGCAGGTGGCAAAGCAAATAACCGAGACCCGCAAGGAGACGGTGGCCCTCATCGAAAACGAAATCGGTGAAGCCGGTGTTGACGACCAATTGTTTGCCGGCAGCGGCATAGAGGTCAGACCACTATTTGGTGGGTGTGTGTGCTGCCAGATATCAAGTGATTTGGTAACTGCCGTTACTGAGATTCGGAGCACTATAAATCCTGATTGGCTGATAGTCGAAATGACTGGCCTGGCTGTTCCGGGCAACGTTGCCAGATTTATCCGCCAGTATGATGCCAGCCGATCCAAGTTGAGGACGATAACAATTGTCGATGCCGGGCGCTGGGTGGAACTAAAGGAAGTGCTTGAACCGCTTATCATCTCGCAAGTAAAAGAGAGCGACCTTGTTATTGTCAACAAAACCGATCTTGCTGGCTCAGATATCTGTGACATCATTAAGGACGTGAGGGCGATAGTTGGCCAGGTGCCGATTTTAACCGCAAGCGCGACAAAACCATTTCCTCTTGCGCTGCTTGAGGAGGTATTTAATCTTGAGTGACGCGACGGTCTTTAGTCGATCGCAGCAACTTGTCTTCGAAATGCCGGTTACCAGGATTGACGCTGAAAATTTGTTGCAAAAGATGCTATACGCCATTGGCGAGCAGCTATCATATAACAAGATAATTTTGGGACACATCAAGGTATTGGCTAGGGTTTCAACTGAAGATGATTATCTGTTTTTATCTATTACCAGGCTTGATTGTGTGGATGTAAAGCCGTCACCCAATTGGCTCCGCGCAAGCACCTCTACAATCAACGGCATGGAACTGGATATTAACGTTCTGGTTTTTGGCTACAGCCTAAGCACGGTAGAAAAGGTAGTGAACGCCGCGCTTAGGCTGTTTTGAAGTGCCCCAATGACTGGCCGAGCGCGGTTATTCTGTTTAGGGACTCTTGTGGTATAGTATAAAATTGATACGCTACTACAAGAAAATGGCGCAAATTATCAAAATAGGAGTCATAACTTATATGAATTTCTCTCTTAGTGAAAAAGCAGCGATCACTGATAATAAATCAAGCTCCTCCAGATTTTGGCTGATACTTATATTAGGCTCATTGTCAGCATTTGGACCATTATCGATTGATATGTATTTGCCTGCATTGCCCAAAATAGCGGAGGGTCTTCAGGCCAGCACTTCAATGACGCAATTAAGCTTGACAGCTTGTTTGTTGGGCATTGCGCTGGGGCAGGTTTTTGCCGGACCGATCAGCGATGTACGTGGACGACGCGGTCCGCTGCTTATCGGCCTTGCTGTTTATGCAGTATCTTCTTTGTTGTGTGCATTCGCCCCTTCAATTAGGCTATTTGTATTAATACGATTTATTCAGGGATTGGCTGGTTCTGTTGGTATTGTTATCTCTCGCGCAGCTGCGCGTGATCTACATTCCGGGACAGAATTGACCCGGTTTTTTTCTTTTTTAATGCTTGTTAACGGAGCTGCGCCAATTTTAGCGCCCATTTTTGGCGGACTGATTCTGACGTTTACTGCATGGCGCGGTGTTTTTCTGGTACTCGCGGCGCTTGGTTTGTTCATGCTGGTCGTTGTATTTTGGGGACTGAATGAAACACTTCCTGTCGAAAGACGGTCGCGAGCAGGTATTATCAGCACAATTAAAACCTTCCGAACCCTATTAAATAACAAAAAGTTCATGGGCTACGCTCTCAGTCAAGGTTTTGCTTCGGCTGCAATGTTTGCCTATATCGCAGGGTCACCTTTTGTAATTCAAAATATTTTCGGCGTTTCACCACAAATGTTCAGTATGTTTTTTGCTATTAACGGACTGGGTATTATTATCGCCGGACAAATTACCGGACGGATTGCGGGGCGGGTACCGGAGAAGAAGTTGCTAGTAACTGGTTTGTTCTTGGCATTTTTAGGCGGGATATCATTGCTTGCAATGATTCTTGTCGGTGGTAACTTGATTACTATTTTGGTATCATTATTTTTTGTTGTCTCTAGTATCGGGATTATTGCCACCAGCAGTTTTTCGCTGGCGATGCAGGACCAGGCAAATTCTGCCGGCAGCGCGGCTGCTCTCATTGGGCTGTTATCATTTGTACTAGGTGGTGTTATGGCTCCTTTGGTTGGAGTTGCTGGGAGTTCATCCGCTTTGCCAATGGGAATTGTTATTATGTCAGCTGAAACCGCAGCCGTATTATCTTACTGGCTGTTGGTCAAAATGGATTAACCTCAGTCAAATCGTTGACTAAGGTTGTCTAAGCTAAGGCATTTGTCATGTCATGGAAGCGGCAGTCATTTCTGCTGTACGCAAAAATTATTTTGGGAATTTCATCGGTGTAAGTCGCGGGGATGGTTCTTGCTGACATCACAAAGGAATTCATTTTAGGTGATACGAAAGCTCACACTCCAACTGCTTAACTCGTTTTTGTAATAAATATGAAAATTACTTCGTATGCTGCTTTAAGTATGGAAGTGAGGCAAGAGAATTCCTCGGGATGCTCAAGGAGAGATTTGAGAAATTTGACTCGCACTTGCCGACGACAAGAGTAAAATCATAAGATTCGGCAGGTATGCGAGGAAAAATGGAAGCAAGGAAACCTGATACCGGTAACAGATGATACGAGAATTAAGAAGGCCTTCAATTGACCGATTTGGATTTCTGTTCTTTTACAATGCGAGTTTATTCAGCGTCCTATTTTAATCTGAATAACTTTTTGGGGGAGGGTTTTAAACGAAAAGAATAGGGATGTTTGACGGTAAGCTTGTTGAACTCGATACTCCTGTTATTTGTTTGGAAGACAGAGGGTATCAATACGGCGACGGGGTTTACGACGCTTGGGCGATTATTAATGGTAAACCTTTTCTACAAGAAGAGCATTTGGATCGCCTTGACAGAAGTTGCAATTTTTTAGGGATTAAGCCTTGTTTTTCAAGAACGGAAGTTGAGGAAATTTGCAAAGAAATGATAAAACAATCCGATGTGATAAACGGCGCGATTTATCTCCAATGGACTCGCGGCCTTCAGTCACCGAGGTCTCATGTTTACAAGACGAATGTTCGTCCTCTCCTTTCTGGATCAATTCTTCTCGGTAGTATGCTGGAAGACGTTATACTTCAAAACGGCAAGGCTATTTTTATGACAGATGAAAGGCATCTGTTTTGTCATATTAAGACCCTCAATTTATTAGGCAATATCATGGCAAGGAGTAAAGCGGCAGAAGCCGAATGCCAGGAAGCTATTTTCGTTCGTGATTATTGTGGACGTAAAATCGTAACCGAACGTTCGCACAGTAATTGTTTCGCTGTAAAAAACGGAGTAATATATACCGCACCGCTCGAAAACCTCATATTGCCTGGTATTACTAGGAATCTCGTAATTAAACTGGCAGTCGAATTGGGATTGAAAGTCGTTGAAGAATACCAGACGCCAGAATTATTTCAGAGTGCCGATGAGGTCTTTATAACCAATGCGTTTTATATTATGCCAATAGTAGCCATCGAAAACCGGCCGGTAGGTGGCGGTGATATTGGTCCCGTATATGATGTTATTAGAAAAGCATATCAAAAGGCAATCTTCGATAATTTGTAATCCTGAATGCCAAATTCTGTTGGCAAAAAGTAGCATTCAGGATTACAGGCAAAAAAACAAGTTGTGACCTAAAGGAAAGGCATATTCAATTTATGATATGGGTGGAGCAGTAAGTGTTCAAAATAATCACCTTTATATAGAAAGGTTTTTTACTAATGCTTTCCTGCACAATGCTTGTCGATTTTATTGCCCGGCGTCGTCCGGATGAGTCCTTGTTTTAGGGGACGTTGTCACGCTCAATCATCGCCCGGAACCATCGTGATTATTTGCTCCGAATCCCATGAGCCGCCGACACTGCCGCGCCGCACTTCTTAGCCACGGCACCACCCGTCAAACGGGTGGTGCCGTGACTATTGGTACTCTAAAAACTTCGGCAGCTTATCGGACTATTCCAATGGATAAGAAAATTATAGAAGTATTGAAGTGGCATCAAACACAGCAGAATAAGGTTAAAAAAGATTTTAAGAAGTCGTATAATGACTAGGGCTTGTTTTTTGTAGGCCGGACGGCAGTATTATACCCCCTAATACTATAGGAAGCCGATTTAGTCGTCTTATTGCTAGTGCCGGAATACCGATAAGGACTTTTCACCAATTAAGGCACACTTTTGCATCTATAACAATAAGCCAGGGTGTGAACATAAAAGCTGTGTCCAATATTTTAGGTCATGAAATGACCGGCACAACGTTAGATATTTATGGACATTTAATACCTGGTGACGCTGAGACGGTTATTAAGACAGTTGTGGCTTATTTGGGGTGTAAGTGATGCAGTTTTTGATGCAGTTAGCATTGAAAATAGATGATTTTAAATGAGCATAGAAAATCAAGAACTCAGTAAATTCGGGCATCGGTGAGTATAAAAAAAATATTTAATCCTAATAATCACTTTTATTCCTTGTCCCGTGTAGTGACCTGTAAAAGTGCCTTAGCGCCATATAAATGCTATGTTCTTTGAGTATAAAGAGCATAGCTTTTTTGGCGTTTGGGACAGTTTTTGGGACAGTTGGATTTTATTAGCCATTTATATTGCTGGTTACGGTTTTTGCGTTGGTAGATAAGAGGATTGAATACGAAAATCAGTAGGGTAATGGTAATTGGGTATTTATAACAGAGAGGCGGAATAAGAAAACGAATTTTTTTATACTCTGAATAAGCTGAAGGGTAAAGAAACGGAAAGAAAGAGGAAATCACATGAATAACCTCCATATTATTTGACAAAAGTACAGAAAAATGACTTGACAAGGTAATTCTAAAAAATTGGAAATTGGCAGCCTGTTATGCGATTTCTTTCAATGTGTTACAACACGTTGCAATACATTGAAATCTAAAACTGGAAATAAATCACTGATATGCCATTTGATATAATATAAATGAGCATAGAGGGTATATATTTCGTATAAAAGGGAGGTGAAGTGATGGAACCCAAGGTTTATGAAATTAAAGACTGTATGAAAACTCTTAAACTCTCCAGAAACACTGTAGCCAAATTAATTAGTTCCGGGCAGTTAAAGGCTGTAAAAGCCGGAGACAGGCGTTGGTTAATTCCGGCCTGGGCATTAAATGATTTTTTAGGTAAGCCACAACAGGGGGCATAGGGATGGAGAAACAAAAAAAAGCCGCCGCTACAACGAAAACTGCATAACATACATACCGGAAGTGCTGCGGGATGCCTGCCAGACAAGCCGTAGGATAGCGATCAATTCTTTATTAACGGCAATGTCTTGCAGGCTATATATTGGGACAAAACCTCGTTAGCAATTTTGTGTAATTGCTTGCCCGGCGATTACTGTTAATCTCCAAGAAAATTCTACCTGCGTTTTTCAGATGCTCCGGCCATTATTATTTCTCCGCTGGTTTACCGTTATTCTTTGGTTTCTCCAGAGCCTTCTTTTTTGCCATATTGTCTCGAGACAATTGCACACGAGCCTTTGATCCGCAATCTTTATGCATCTCCCAATTCTTTTGGTTGAGAGTGACGTCTTGCCATGAATTGCAGTACGCACAGTATTTGTATTTGCGTTTTCCTGCAACCCATTCGGCAAATTGATACCACATTGCTGCTAAAAGAGAATCCGGGCGTATTAGCGGAAACCATTTATTCTTGCTAGCATCGTATTGTTGGGAATATTCACAATGATAAAAAGTGCTATTCCATGCAATAAACTTTCCAATCCAAATCATTGTAATAGTAGTTAACGTTGGATTTTTACAGTTAAATAAATCTGATGATGTTAGAAGAAATTTATGCATAGGAAGCTCCGTTTTAGGTGCAAAAAAAAGAGTCCATTTCTTTTCAATAATATTATTGAGCGCGTCCTTAAGGCTTTGGGCTGAATCAATCTTGACTTCGAAAATATTTTTGTAATATATATCTGTGACATTGCCAAGTAGCGATATTTTTTCGCTGCTTTGGGCAGCAAGAAAAATGTCGTGGCATTGTTTCATGTCCGTATGTTCGTTTACCCAAAACGCCCAGCTTTGCGGCGGAAAAGAAAGATCAGAATATTTACCCGAAGCTTGTTTATCTTTAGGAATTAATCGACCATACTGGTTGGCAAATTCAATAAAACTGTCGGTTTTAGAAGGAGCAGTATCAATAAAGGTTTTAAAGGCGGGCGGGAGCCTGTCTTTTCCTTTTTCATCCTTTTGAGGCTCTTTCAGAGGATTGACCAACTTGTATTTAATTTCAGATAGGCTAGGTAACTCTTTTAATTCGCTACGCCACCAGTAGCCGGTTTCTGCTACTTCGTTATAAAAAATAGTTATATCCTTTATGAACTTGTTAGAGTCATCAAACAAAGATGGCATGAAGTTGCTCCTTTAAATCATGTTGCGCGAATTGAAACATTATACGAGCATCCGTTTGCATTTACAATATACTACAGAGACCTAAAATAAACAAGAGAAGATAAAAAATGACAAGGAGATCTTGAAAAATGAAAAACCTTGACGAAAAAAACGAACCAATGCTATTGGGAGCAAATCGAGCATCGATTGACTTGTTTGACGGTGTTAGAAGCGGCTGGGATCTATTAACCGCTGCCCGGAAAAAGCAAATGCCTCATGTGGTTATTGGCAAAAGAGTTTTCTTTAGTCCGGAAGCTATTAGAGAATGGATAAAGGAGCAATCAGTCGCTAGTATTCAGACTCAAGAACCAGACACCGTTAATGGTATCAGGCGACTTAAATAATTATTCACTAAGGTGCTGGAGCAAAAGATAGGTGGCGATTATGTCTGACGAAAAAAAATATTACTGGATAAAGCTCCAAAAAGACTTTTTTAAGCGACATGACATACTAATAGTTGAAAGCATGACTAACGGAAAAGACTATATTCTATTTTATTTAAAACTATTGGTTGAGAGTGTTACCCATGTCGGTCATCTTAGGTTTTCTGACACGATACCATTCACTGTGGAAATGCTAGCAACCATCACAAACACGAATGTAGACATAGTGAGATCAGCTATCAAAATATTTGAAGAACTGAAAATGATGGAAGTACTTGACGATCAAACGATATACATGATTGAAGTCGAAAAGATGGTTGGTTCAGAAACAGTATGGGCCGAGAAAAAACGGCTTTACCGGGACAAGCAAGGACAATGTCCGCAACTTGTCCACGGATTGTCCGATAAGAGTAAGAGTATAGATTTAGAATTAGATAAAGAGATAGATATAGAAGCAAGGCCTGTGGATAACTTTAAGTCTGGGGAGGATGCGTGGCTAGAAATTGCAACCAAAGTCGGTAACACTACAAAAGTGCCAGTATATAGCAACCAGTTAATACATACGGCTGTTCAAAAATGTGGAGGCTCTTTTGCTATTGCGCAAAGTTCTCCTGGATCACTGAAACAAAAATTTATTAACGAATATACCAGATTAATGGGGACCACTCACTAAGCTTTGCAATACCTCCGGCCAATTACAGTATTATGGCTTTGATATGGAGGCCCCATTAAATCCTTGCGGCGGGACTAGTGACTCATTATCCGCAAGGCGCACTTACGCATGTCTCAAACCAACGGCTTTCAACATGCCATGCGCCAGGGATTATCCCTGAACCCTAAAGCATCAATCGCGCTCGATGGTAAAACACAATTTTACATAATCAATTGTGTTTTAAGATCGTCCATCCTACATCGTTGCGCTTGCTGCTTTTGCCGTTCGCCTTCGCTCACTGAACAGCCTTCCGGCTGTTGTTAATAACGGCTCCGGCAAATTAATAAACGAAAATTAAAGAGGTGAAAAAATGGCAAGTTATCACCTGTGTATGAAAGTCGGCAGCCGTGGTAAAGGCCTTTCCCATGCTTCATATATTTTTCGTGAAGGCCGCTATTCAAACTCACATGTTGAGGAAGAACTAGAATATAAAACCAGCGGTAACTTGCCGGAATGGGCTAAAGATGAAAAAGACTTTTGGCAATCGGCTGATAAAAATGAACGGGCCGGTGGCCGGGTTTACCGGGAAATAGTTGTTGCGCTTCCCAATGAATTGACCAAAGAGCAGCGCATTGAGTTAATCGATAAATTCATCAAAGAACAGCTAGGCGACAAATTTGCCTATTCAGTAGCGATTCACAGTAAGGCGGCTACTTTAGGGGAAGGTCAAGACAATCCTCATGCCCATATTATGTTTAGCGAACGTAAGCTGGATGGTATTAAACGCGGTCGAGAGCATTTTTTTAAACAGGCCAATTCAAAACAACCGGAATTAGGTGGAAATAAAAAAGATCGCGAATGGCAAAAGAGAGATAAACTAATAAACATTCGCGAGGCATGGGCTAACCTCCAAAATGAAATACTTGCAGAATATGGACATGAAACAAGAGTAGATCATCGAAGCTTTGAAGCACGCCGTAACGAAGCTATTGCAAAAAAGGATATGAGAGCAACCGTTATTTTGAATCGTGAACCGGAGAGGCATGTAGGTCCAGTGGTTGCTGCTATGGTTAAAAAAGAAATGAGAAAAATCAAGAACAGAACCCAAGAAGATATAGCAAAAGTCAGAGAACAATTTTTATCGTCGCACCCGAATGATTTTGTTCGCGGCAACCATATTAAACGGAAAATTTATGCTCTGACGGTTGAAATATACGATGCTAAAAAGCTTGATAAAATTTACGAAGATGCCCAAAAGCTTACAGGCAAAGAACTCTTTGAGCATCTGGATAAATATATAAAAGAAATTCACAAGCAAAAAACCGTTTTATCACTGGATGAAGAAAATTTGCAGCGTGATGTAATATCTAAAGAGAGAGCAGTATTAATGGCAGAATCAATTCATACAAAGGGTAAAACAAAAGAGCTATCGGCGGAAGCCCGAAAGCTTGAAAATGAATGTGAAACTTATCGAAAGCAATCTGAAATATTTGCGAAAACGCCGAAACCTGGGTTAATAGAATTCGGCTACAAAAAAGAATACCAGGCCAAACAAGATAGACTTGCATCCTGGAATAAAGATTTATCTTTCCGAGGGAAAATAAATAATGATGAAACGGCTAAACTCAGAGCTTACTTGGAGCAGCCGGATATTAAACTCAAAGTCGAAATAATTGCCGGCGGTATTCTTGAAAAGAATAAAGTCAAAGTTGGTAAGCTGGAAGAGGTTAAACGCCAAATTGCAACACTGGATGATTCATATAGCAAGCTAATGGGTCTAAAATGGGATGCCGCTAAAGTGAGATCCCAAAGCATCTATATCAGGGGCAGAATTACTAAAGATAACATTCTAAATCAAGCAGATCAAATCAGTAAACAAGTGAGACATGCAGTTACTGGGCTGACGCAAGAGCTTTCCACACGAGGCGGAATAACGGTTAGAATTCGGGCCGATGACGACACCTATAAAAAAATGAGAAGAGAGCGAGAAGATGGAAGGTAAAACAATAATATTAATCGTGATATTTGCAGTTTTTTGCGCTAGCTTTTCTGGGATATGTGCAGCGTCGAATAATGAATTTTCAAGTAATTCAATTCAATTCAAAATGTCCGGCGAAAACGATGAAAAAGATAATGACAATGCCACCCAAGCGACAAATGAAGTCGTTAACAATGGCGCGAATACCTCTACCCAAATTAACGGAGACAAGTCCTTTGCGACGATTTCTCGGCACGTACTCAGGACGGCCCCGTGCATGGGCCAGGGATGGGCTGCACTGGTTGCCGGCACAATAGTAAACAGCAGCGATAAATACGGTGTAGATCCCCTGTTGGCGACCGCACTTTTCACCCAGGAGTCAGGCTTTAATCCTACAGCCCTATCTCCTACCGGCGCGATAGGCATTGCCCAATTAATGCCGGTAACTGTGGCGGCTTTAGGATTAACAGTCAATGAAGCCTGGTCAGATCCGGTTAAAAACATAGACGCAGGGATACGGTATTTGGCAATGCAACTAGAACGCTTTGGCTATACTGACGAATGGCGTAATACTTATGCCATAGCCGCCTATAACGCAGGCCCGTCAGCGTTACAACACGGCTTGCCTCCCTATCTTGAAACAGTTAACCATGTCAATTCCATCCGAAATATTTATATCCGTTTGCTGAATGACTATAATGCCTAGCAGTGTTGGTCCTCTACCTTGCCAAGAGAGCGCAATTGAAAGCTGAGCTAGGGGATATATTGCGGGATGAAAGTAAAAGGTGGTTACAGGTCAATCCCGCCTAGTTAAAAAAGGTTTTAACCGAATATGCCGTCGAGTTAAGGCAGTTCGTCAAAGGAGCTACGGCTTATTCTGGACGAGCATAATACGATTTTGCAAGATATCGAGGATCGGTATCATTATAAAGGGCTGGTGATAGCATGATTATCAATGTGACTCATTACAAAGGCGGTGTCGGTAAAACTACTCTTAGTACAAATTTAGCAATAGCGTTTGATGCCCCACTGCTAGACTTAGACTCCCTGCAGGGTAGTCTCAATTTTAATAAGTTGAGGAAGGCTAACGGTCACAAGCCACTAGATTGCTTTACCATAAAAAACGAAGACGAACTAAAGGAAATATATAGTAATTATTATGACAGCATCTTAATTGTGGACTCTGGAGGCTTTGACAGCGATTTAAACCGCCTTGCCCTAGTTGGTTCGGATATTCTTATTAGTCCTGTTGCACCGTCACAGGTGGAACTGTTCGGATTAGAGGCTTTCGAGGGCATTTTGCGGGAAGCCGGCAAAAAATATAATACTACCTTTAAGACCAACGTGGTTATTAATAATGCTGATAGCCGCGGTCAAGGAACTATCTGGGAATTGAAGAAATTCATATCCAATAACTCAGCATGTTTTGATTTATTTGATACGGTAATTCATAATCGGGTCAATTTTAAAAAAGCATATGCTGAAGGTGTTAGCGTTATTGAATTTGCCCAGCATTCTAAAGCATCTTTTGAGCTTCAGCAATTAGTGACGGAGATTAAAAAAGACTTTTAAATACATTTAAAATTTATTATATAAACATTAAAAAGTAATTCTTAATACACTAAAGAAGGAGGAAATTAAAATGGCGAAAAACACCGGCGGCTTTACACGAATTAGTAACGTTGAAGACAATGCTGAAAAAGAGTTTTTAAAAGGCGCCGATATGAGAAAATCATCGGCTCTTCATAGTAACGCTGGCCGAAAGGGCAGGGAGGTAAAAACCGATAAATCAAAACGAGTATATTTTACGGAGGAACAAGAAGAAAAGGTAGACCAATATTGTGCAAAAGCAAGGATTGATTTTTCGCCTTTAATCCGTCAGTTACTTATTAAAGAAGGTATTTTATAATTATTTTTAATGAATTATTAAATCATTCTAAAAGCATTTTAAATACACAAGAGGGGGAAATAATGGAAGATCGTCAGTCAAGAACACAGCGCCTCTTATTCGGATGGGTTCGGCTATTCAGAAGCACTTCGGCATTTCAACGGTTGAAGAGGTGAATGCTTTGGGACAAATAGCGGCGGCGGATCCTGTCAAACTGCAAAATTTACAGCGTTTGATCCCCAGGCTAAAGTGGCAGAATCGGCTATGAAAAGTGAAGTGATGGCAATAAAATGAAGTGGGTTAGCCATAAGCCCCCCCACCGGCACTTAAAGATAAATAGACCAGCAAGCCGGAGCAACGGCCCAGAAAACAGAAGGCTTTGCCCTATATCTATATGAACAAAAATTCCACGAAAAAGCCTTGGTATGGTATAATTAAAATACTAGCCAAGAACACTAAGGATGGTTCGATATTGAAGGCATATAAAAAATACGAGGTCTATATTATTGACCGCGAGACGCGCGAGACCGTTTTGGCACTGGCTGAGCCCGCAAAGAGAGGCGATCTGATTGGTCTTCAGGGTAAAGGATGGCATTTCAATTGGTCTGATATATTTCGTTCTGCTGGAATTGTTTATAAAATAACACTAGGCGGCCACCTCCAGGGATTAATTGCTTTTTCCGAGGATCCGGAGAAACAGGCTGTCCATGCTGTTAATGCGGAAGTGGCTCCACACAATCTTGGTAGTAAGAGCCAAGGGTATAGTTTAGGTCCCACGCTGTTTGCATTAGCTGCGAAACATAGTATTGAGTGGGGCTGGGATGGATATGTATTCCTCGAAGCCAAGACCAGACTTATTCCGTACTACACCGCGAAGCTTGGTGCGAAGCTTACTATGCCTCCCAAAGGCATGTCGTTAGACGAAGTTCAAGCTCGAGTGTTAGTCGATAGATATATCGTAAAGGAGGCAGTATAATGCTTGTGAAAGAAGATATCAAAAAAGCTATTGCGTTTGATGACGCCGCTGCTGAGGCAGGCGGTTATCTTGATACAGACTACACAACACCATCATACCGTATCCGCGATATGCATCGTTGGGCAGCGGATCATGGCAAGGATGTAGAAAAGCTGACTCCTGACGAACGAGAACAATTTGTTGTAAAGCTCAAGAAGCAAGCCCTCTAAGCGAGGGCTTTTTTACTATATTAAGAGAGTATAAGCTTTAAGGCTGAAGAAAAGAGCTTGTGGATCGGGAGGTGGGCTGCTTTAGGACTACTTCCAGAAGAAGTACAAGATCATGCTAAAAATTATTGCAGGGCTACGTATTTTTGGACCGCTTACCCAGTTCACCCCCAGTGCGATGGCTATGACGATAAAGACAACGAATATGCCACCTACGCTGAATGAAGTTTCTATTTTTATTGTCTTATCATTTCTTGAATTGAATAAATCGGTGGAACGTTAAAAGCCTTACACAGAAAAAGTGTAGGGCTTTTGCTTTAGAAGCAGGTGACCAGCGCCGCTTCCCGGATTTGACCAAATTTAAAATGCAATATGGCAATCGCCAATTTGACCTATTAAAGCCGCTACCGACTAAAGGAAAACTTTATTTAATTTCCGCGTCAACCTGCTTAACCCAGTAATCTATTTCACTTACCCTACAGCAGAAACAAAGTTAATATGCTTGATGATGATAGGAGGGCTAACGGGCGGTCAAGCGCATTTTGAAATCTTGCAATCGGTTGCATATTCCAAACCGGATATACCTTGCATCATGCTGCAGAGGCAATATGAATGGCAGAGAAATTCGATGATATACTAAGACTTTTTCATGTAAGGGTTAGTTACTTCAGTAGGATTAAAAAATGCTGCGATGTCGATGTCTAGTCCTTCTGCAATTAGGTACAGCATGTCCAGTGAAAGGGAGGTATTAGCTTGGGGAGCCTCAATTTTACTAATATGACTTACGCTGACTTCAATTTTTTCGGCTAGATCCTCCTGAGATAATCCACGAAGGTTACGGTAAAAAGCTATTTTTCTTCCGATTTCTCTATATTGTTCTACAAACTTTTTTCGTCTGCGCAACGCCTATCCACCTCCTGCGTTCATTATAGGGGTGAAAAAATGCAATTGCACTTCATTAAAAGTGAAATAATATTGCATTATTTTTGAAATATATGGTATAATATGGTTGATTTTTTCTGGATCGATAGAGAAATGACTGGACGGGCACGGACATTTCGAGGCGAAATTTTTATGCTGGGTAGTACAAGATAGAGCGGTGAATATGCAAGCATTTTGTCCTCATACTCCTTTAATACCCACGGTATATGGGATGATGGCAGGGTTAACCGTATTGCTTGGATAAGACTGCCAAGTTAGCTTTGAATGGTTATTTTGAGTAGGAACTACCAATGCCTTTTAATAAAGGCCTATCAGGCTTTATATAAAGCAAAGATGCAGAAGAACTCGGATATTACGATAACCGACCTTTAGGAGAATTATGTACTATAAAGTACCAGAATACATAAAAAGAGAATGCGAGATATGCGATAAAATTCGGGAAGCATCCGACGAGTTTGACCGGCTTGGTAAAGAAGGAAAAGACATAACTGAAGCTCTCCGATGGCTTGAGGCAGCGTTAGGAGAGCATTGGAAGCTCAGGCAGGAATATAAGGAGAAACTTTGAAGTCCGTTGCAGTCAGGTACGAAATCAACTCACAACAATTTTATTGTCGGGAGGAGGTGGAAATAGTTGCCGCATCGGCCGGTAGTGAATATGTCCATATCTGCTTAAAGATGCCACCGAAGATGCGTGTATCAAGTTTCAGGGATGAATCAAAGGAATTAGCAGTTTAATGATTTTTGATTGACACGCAAACTTTAATACAAGTACGGAAATCGTTATTTGGGGTCCAAGGGATACTATGAAAGCACCGTAGGCATCAATAAAGGTGACTATACAAAAATACATCCGAGAACAGGAAAATGACGATGCGATGCTTGAAAAGACAAGTAAAGCTGAATGTAGATGACAGAGTTCCTTAGGTTGTTCCAAACCACATAAGATTCCCACGGTTCCCACATAATTTCCACACAATTGTTTTGTATATTGTAGTTGTAGCATGAAAAAACAAAGGAGTGAATAAGATGCATATGACTCATTACATGGAATTATTGATGACCAATCAGCCTTGGAACCTGATAATTTACATGGTAATCCCGGTGGTTATGGCCGAAGCGCTGGTGGCCACTGAATTTTTCAAGGTATTTCTGCGGGGTTCTGACACCGGTAGCTGGGGTTTCTGGAACAAAGCGATCGGCACTGTCCTGGGTTTTTACTTTCTGGCTATTTTTCTGAAATTGACTATAACCGTGGTGCCTGGTATCGAGTGGCGCGGCGCGGCTGACATTTTGGCGGTAGGCTCTTATCTTAGCGGGGTCATTCCCTTGTTCGGCATTTCATTGCTGGAAATTGGCGTTTTCGGTAGAGGAAAAACAGAGGACGAAAAAATGAAACTGCATTTTATCCTGCTGACAGTTTTTCTGGTAGTTGCCCATGTGGCAATGATTTTCGGAATGGTCAATCCGGTCATTATGGGCTGGGATCCTAATGGCATGAATATGGGAAATATGAAGATGTGAGGTAAGGTCTGTAAGCTGCAGCCCGATTCCTTGATAATATAAATTGTCGATAAAAGGGTGCTGAGCGAGCACCCTTTTGTCTTAGGATTTTTTCAGCCACACGCTATGCGTGTGGGAAAAAGTTATACAGATTATGGGGTTCTTTCAATGTGTATTGGCAGAAAACTAACTCAAGGGCAGGGATAAATAATAGTAACTTGGAAGCTGAGGACTGCGAAAAGTCAACAAGTTATAAACAGCATCAGATATTTGCGGTTTCAAAGAAATGAGCAGGTGGATGAGGGCTTGTTAATATTCGGATTGACTGTTTACGCGGTGATTCGTAGATTTATGGCTGAATCACGAGAAGGGTTGAGCTAAAAACAAACTTCTCGTTGCTATTAAATTAATCCAGATACTCGTCGCTGTAAGTAAAGCCAATAAAAAAATACAAGGGACTATATTTTGGTTGTGGCATGATATTTGCATGATTATAATAACGGCAGGGAGTTACGGCGTGGCACGGTAGAATAGAATGCATTTCATTGTGCTAGTGAATATAAGCAACGTAAATATTCGGAAAATTATGAAAATTAATTAGAGAACAATCATACAAGTTGATGATTGTTCGTAGGGAGGTGTTTTTATAGGGGCATTCAATCTCAGGCAAGCATTACGTCTTACTGCAAACGCCTTAAGGAATGGGTTATGTAACGGAGCATACTGGCCAATCGCGCCGCAACAGACCTGCCTGCTGAATGTTAGGATAAATACATCTGAAGGAGGAGTGACCTTTGAGCCGGGACTTCCTTTTGTTCGAGGCCATGTCAGCGATATTGAGCTGTGATGAAGCCGCTGCTGTTGAGGTGGCCAAACGCTCTTTGGCGGAAGGGATGAGCCCTATTGACATTTTAAACGAGGGTTTCAGTGTCGGCATCAGGGAGATGGGGGAAAGGTTCGGTCGGGGGGAAAGTTTTCTGCCAGAGCTAATTCTGGCTGCCAATACTATGAAGGCCGCAACCGATGTTCTCAATGAGGTGATTGCGAAGTCCGGTGCAAATCGTAAAGTTGGTGTTATGGTTATTGCTACGGTAGAAGGTGACGTGCACGATATCGGCAAGGGCATTGTAGTTTCGCTGCTGAAAACCCAGGGAATCGATGTGATAGACCTCGGTAGAGATGTCCCGGTGGATACGATAATCGAAAAAGCCCTGGAAGTGAACGCCGATATTATCGGTACCAGTGCACTGTTAACCACCACAATGGCAAACCAGAAGAATCTGGAGGATGAACTCCGAGCGCGAGGGTTGCGGTCAATGTTCAAGACGATGGTCGGCGGTGCCCCATGCACCAAGCGTTGGGCGGATAAAATAGGTGCTGATGCTTTCGCGGAGGATGCCGCCGAAGCGGTGAGATTGGCGATGCAAATGCTCAGAAAGGAATAATCAGCTGATAGCACATATTTGACAGTGACAGCAATTGGCTCAGTTGGGGACACCAAAAGCATGATCGACGCCCGGTTATTAGGGTCTTTAATCCATAACCGGGTTTTTCTTTTCAACCATAAGATGTTGCTCCGGTTATTTGATATACAGTATCATGGTATAATTAAAAGGAAATTGATATAATAACTTGAAATAATAACTACCATATTGTCAAGCTATATGAGGATCGAGAGGGGCTGGTATCGTGACGGGAAGCCTGCAAAAAAACACGGGTACCCCAACTCCATTTGATGTTTTTCTTGGTGCGGTATCCTTTTTTCAAGGCAGCAGTGATATCAATGCTCTTCAAGAAGAACTGGGCAATTTGCGTAAGGCGAAGGAACTCTTACATACTATAATTCAGGCCACCCAGGATGCCATCTATATAATTGATGAGAATGCCAAAGTAGTTTTGGTGAATCAGGCTTATACCAGGCTGGTCGGCCTGAGCGAAGAGCAACTTTTGAACCAGCCGGCTACGGTGGATCTTGCCGAAGGTTATGAGAGCGCATCGCTCAAAGCTATGGCCACGGGTAGACCGATTCGGGAAGTGACGATGCGGGTTGGCCCGGCAAAAAAAGAGGTAATAGAAAGCGTTGCTCCGTTGATATTGAACGGGGAAATCAAGGGCTGTGTCGGTGTAATGCAGGATGTGTCGGTCATCTTCCGGTTGTCCGAAGAGTTGCACAGAGCGAACCGTCATCTAATGCACCTCGAATCAAAATACAGTTTTGGGGACATTATCGGTACCAGTCCGCAAATATTGGAATCCAAGAAAAAGGCCCTTATTGCCGCTGATACAGATGTTACAGTTTTACTGCGGGGGGAGAGCGGAACCGGCAAGGAACTGTTCGCCCATGCCATACACCAGGCCAGTATAAGGCATAACAAACCTTTTATCAGGGTCAACTGCTCAGCAATTCCCGAAAGCCTTATGGAAAGCGAGCTGTTCGGCTATAGCGAAGGCTCTTTCTCCGGAGCTAAAAAGGGCGGGCGCATCGGCTATTTTGAAGAAGCCAGCGGGGGCACACTATTTCTTGACGAAATTGGCGAAATGCCTTTATTTCTGCAGGCTAAACTGCTCAGGGCCCTGCAGGAAAAAGAGATTGTTCGCCTGGGCGAGAACAAGCCGCTCATGGTAGACACCCGGATCATTGCGGCCACTAATGCCGATTTGGAAAGAATGATCCGGCAGAAGAAATTCCGGGAAGATCTTTACTACCGTCTCAGCGTATTTCCGATCCATGTCCCGGCGTTGCGGGAGAGCAGGGATGACATTCCGGAAATAGCCCGGTCGCTGTTGGATAAAATCTGTAAGGAATATGGCCGGGCGACAAGCGATATCGATACGTCGGCCATGGAATATTTGCAAAATTGCGCATGGGGCGGCAACGTCAGAGAGCTGGAAAATGTGTTGCGCCGGACCGTCATAAACTTGCCGCCGCAGGAAAAACTATTGCGGCGGGAGCATATCAACGATGCCGTCGGAACCATTCCGCCCGCAGACTATCAAAGCCTGAACGGCCATGTTGCCAGTTTGGGCGGTTACGAAGAACTAAAAAACGCCTGGGAAGAGGATTTAATTAGGCGCGTGCTGGTACAAAGTAACGGCAATCGCACCAAAGCCGCCAGGGCGTTGGGGATTTCGCTCCGCAATCTCTACAAGAAAATCACTAAATACCATCTCGATGCTCTCGGAAGGATTGAGTAAGAACCATGCACAAGAGTGCATGCACTTTTATGCATATAGAATAAAAGTGCACGGTTTTTTAAGGAAAGCATTGACCATTCCTGGTTTTAAATATTGCCCGGAGGATTAACGAACAAGGCCTTATCGAGGATAATGGCCTTGTACTATTTTGTGCTTGGCATGCTATTTGCGTATATATGCACAGACGACAGCAAAAGACAAAGGAGACGAAACAAACATGACATCAACAAAGCAATTTTCTCTGGAAGAAGTCGAAGTTACACCTTTTCTGCGCCGGCTGACGGTGTGCTGCAGCGGTGGACCTTTCCTCGACGGCTATATTTTAGTAATCATTGGCGTAGCGCTGCCACAGTTGGTCGGGTACCTCCACCTTGACGCCTTCTGGTCCGGCATGATCGGTACAGCCTCCCTGGCGGGGCTGTTCGTGGGGGGGACGGTTTTCGGTTATATGACCGACCTGGTAGGACGTAAAATAATGTACATCTTAACACCGGCCATCCTGGCGGTAGTATCTGTTGCGCAGATGTTCGTGTCCACGCCGATGGAGCTTGTTATATTGCGATTCATTATCGGCATGGTGGTGGGGGCGGATTATTCCATTGCCACAGCCCTGCTTACGGAGTTTTCCCCGAAAAAGCGTCGGGGAATGATGATCGGGATATTGGCTACCATGTGGTTTGTCGGGGCGACAGCCGCCGACTTTGTCGGTTACTACATTTTGGACTTCTCTGAAAGTTGGCGTTGGATGCTGGGCAGTGCCGTCATTCCCTCAGTGCTGCTCTTGGCAGGCCGCTGGGGTACGCCGGAATCGCCACGCTGGCTGGTGAGCAAAAATCGCATCGTCGAGGCTCTGGCCGTGATGAAAGAAGTCTACGGACCTGAAGCTGATATTGCTGCCCTGGAACAGTCCGCGGAAAAAACCCGCTTCAGTAAGTTGTTCGAAAAAGGTTATCTCTCCAGGACCTTGTTTTCCGGGATATACTGGTCCTGCCACATTTTGCCACTGTATGCCATCTACACTTTCGGGCCGACAATTATGGAACAGCTCCATCTTGGACATGGCAAGCAGGCGTTGCTCGGCGACTCAGTCATCAGTTTCGTATTCATCCTGGGTTGCCTGCCGGCTATGGCCCTGATCGAAAGCGTGGGCCGGCGGCCTCTTATTATCTGGAGTTTCGTCTTCATGACCCTGGGGATGTTGATTCTGGGCATCTTTCCTAATGCACCGGCGTGGGTGATTATGAGCGGTTTTGCCATCTATGCGTTGGCCGCAGGTGGGCCGGGAATCCTGGAATGGATTTACCCCAATGAGCTGTTTCCAACCGAAGTGCGGGCTTCGGCGGTTGGAATGGCGACAGGAATAAGCCGTATCGGCGCTTGTCTGGGAATCTTCGCCCTGCCACACTGGCTGGCAACCCTGGGAATCGGGACTACAATGCTGATCATGACTGGGGTTACATTCGCCGGGTTGGTTATCTGCATCTTTATGGCACCGGAAACAAGAGGTTTGACCTTATCCCAGGCAGGAGCAGTTTCCAATGACATCCGTTCTAGTGTAATCACCGAAAGGTCCTAGTACTGACGCTGCTAAGTTAAGACTCGTTAATCCAGGACATAAAAAAAGTCTATTGACAAATAAAACAACGGTGATATTATTTTAATAATAGGCTGATCAGATATCTGAAGGTCGAAGCTACCCTTAACAAGAGGGTGACTTCGACCTTTTTGTTTAGTTTGACAATCCCCGATGTTATTTTGTCACCAACAGCTGGAGCCGAATTTAATTGGGGTTAGGTCCAAGGGAACAATAAAATGTTTAGGGGAGATCTGAAATGATACTAGCAAAAAGAATAGGTGACCTAATTGGCAATACGCCATTAGTTGAAGTAAAGTGCTTTGACGTTGGAGTTTGTCGGTTGTTTTTAAAACTTGAGTCACATAATCCAGGCGGTTCGATCAAAGATCGTATTGGTGTGTCCATGGTGGAACATGCTGAGAAGGCCGGCAAAATAAAACCAGGTGATACTCTGATTGAAGCGACAGCAGGCAATACCGGATTAGGGTTGGCTCTGGCCGCCATTACGAAAGGGTATAAGCTGATTTTGGTGATTCCTGACAAGATGAGTGTAGAAAAGATTAATCATCTGAAAGCGATGGGCGTGGATATCCGCATTACCAGATCCGATGTGGAAAAGGGACATGCGGAATATTATCAAGATTATGCGCAACGGTTGTCAGAGGAAATACCAAATTCTTTTTACGTGAACCAGTTTGACAATGCTGCGAATCCTCTTGCCCATGTATTGACTACGGCACCCGAGATATGGGAGCAAACCAATCATGAGGTCGATGCGATAGTAGTTGGAGTTGGCTCTGCGGGAACATTGAAAGGCATGACTGATTATTTCAAAACAGTCAAACCTGATTTAGAAATAGTGCTGGCTGATCCTAAAGGTTCAGTACTTGCTGATTATGTGGATAAGAAGGAATTGCCCAAAGCGGGCAGCTGGTTTGTGGAAGGGATCGGAGAAGACTTTATTCCAGCTCAGTTTGATATAGCGCTGCTAAGAAAAGCTTATTCTATTACGGATGGAGAAAGTTTTTCGGCGGCACGGACGTTACTCAGCAAGGAAGGAATTCTGGCGGGTTCTTCCAGTGGGACTTTGATCAGCGCAGCGGTCAAATATGCCCAGGAGCAAACAGAACCGAAAAATATTGTTACCTTTGTCTGCGATAGCGGTAATAAATATTTGACCAAAATGTTCAATGATTTCTGGATGATTGATCAAGGCTTTATTGAGCAGAGCAGGACGAATAATCTGGAAGGTTTGATTACAAGGAAATATTCAGAACGCAGCGTAATAACGGTCAATCCTTCCGATACTTTGCTGCATGCTCATTCCAAGATGCGTATGTTTGAGATATCGCAGTTGCCGGTGGTAAAAGACGATTCTGTAATTGGCGTTATTGATGAATGGGATTTACTTACAGCTATTGAAAATGGAGATGAAACCATTTTTAAAAAGCCGCTTTCTGAGTATATGTCAAAAGATGTATTGTTTGTTTCGGTTGATGACGAATTAAGCAAAGTTGTTTCTATTTTAAAACAAGGTTTTTTAGTTATCGTTAAAAAAGAGAATAAGTTTTATGGGTTGATAACTAAGATGGATTATATAAATTATTTACGGCGTAAATTGAAATAGGTGAGGAGAAACTATGAGAAAAGATACAAAGGTGCTTCATACTGGTGTTGAGTTTGATGAACGTACGGGTGCGGTCAGCGTGCCTATTTACCAGACGTCAACCTTTAGACAAAAAAGTGTGGGAGAAAACTACGGGTATGAATATTCCCGCACAGGCAATCCCACGCGAGAAGCTTTGGAAAAGGCAGCTGCAGAACTGGAAGGGGGTACAAGAGGACTGGCGTTTTCCTCGGGTCTTGCCGCCATTACCACAGTTCTGATGTTGTTTCGCTCCGGGGATCATCTGCTGGTTTCAGACGATATTTACGGCGGGACCTTTAGGGTCATTGACAAGGTATTTAAAGAATTCGGGCTTTCCGTATCCTTTATCGATACAAGTGATCCGGCAGCCGTCGAGGCGGGAATCAAAAATAATACCAGGGCAATTTTCATTGAATCACCGACAAATCCGCTTCTCAAAGTAACGGATATTCAAGCGGTTGCAAAAATTGCCGGGGTGCATGGATTGCTGGTAATTGTAGATAACACTTTTCTGACACCTTATTGGCAACGGCCTTTAGAATTAGGGGCAGATGTTGTTCTTCACTCGGCTACCAAGTACTTGGGCGGGCACAGCGATTTGGTCGCCGGCTTGGTCGTGGTCAAGGATGCTAAGCTCGGGGAGAGGCTGCATTTTTTGCAAAACGCAACAGGCAACATCCTGGGTCCCTTTGATTCCTGGTTGTTGATGCGCGGGTTTAAGACTCTTGCTGTACGGATGGAAAAACATGAGGAGAATGCAAGAAAACTTGCTCCGTGGCTGAAGACGTTGCCTCAAGTCAAGAGGGTGTTTTACCCTGGGCTTACGGAACATCCGGGACATGACATCGCAAAGAAACAGGGCACAGGGTTTGGCGGGATGATTTCTTTTGAACTGGAAAGCCCGGAATTGGCATTGAGCCTCCTAAAAGGGCTAAAAATAATTACACTTGCCGAGAGTCTAGGCGGCGTGGAAAGTCTTATCTCCTTGCCAGCAAAAATGACGCATGCTTCGATCCCTCCGGAACGGAGGAAGGAAATTGGAATCAGTGATGCTTTAGTGAGAATCTCGGTCGGTATTGAGAATGTAGAGGATCTGAAAGAGGATATACGTTTGGGATTAAGTAAATAGCATTTCTTATAATCAAAACGATGATAATTGCGGGAGAGACTTTTACTGATTGAAGTGTTGACAAAGAGAAAGTAATACCATAGAATAAACAAAAGAAAATATATGCTTTGAATAGGTTGACCGGAAAACCGGAGACTTGACAGGTGCCATTGGCACAGATGTCAGGTCTTCTTTTTTTTATATCTAGATCAGGAAATAGTTTAAATTTCAAGGAGGGTACGAAAAATGAAAAAAATGGTTTTGTTTGTAGCACTAATGATGATTACTGGGGTAACGATGTTGTTTGCGGCGGGTTGTTCTTCGGACAATACAGCTTCAACGCAGGTAAAGACGCTTTATGTAGGTACGCAAAATGATTATCCGCCATTTGCGTTTGTGGACAAAAACAATCAACTCACCGGTTTCGATATTGAGGTGATAAAAGAGATCGAAAAACGGCTTCCCGGATATAAACTGGAGTTTCAGCCGGCGCCATGGGACAGCATTTTCCTTTCGCTGGACTCGGGTAAGACCCAGATTATCGCCGACGAGATCGCCGTCAACCCCGAACGCGAAAAGAAGTATCTCTTCTCGGAGCCTTATTTCAACGCCGAATCGGTGATCATTGTGAAGAAAGGTCGCACAGATATCAAATCTCTCGACGATCTACAGGGTAAAAATGTCGCCGCCTCTGTGGGGGATTCCTATACGCAGTTGCTGGAGGAATACAACGCCAAACATACCAAGAAGATTAATCTGAAATATTCATCCACCGGGGGGCCGGCTGATGTGCTACAGGACGTTGCCAGTGGAAGAGTCGATGCCTATGTGAACGACCCGGTGATGACTAAAGCTACCATTAAACAACTTGGCCTGGCAGTTGAGATTGTCGGCGTGCCGGTCGAGACGGACAATATTGCTCTTCTATTTACCAAGGACGCCAACGGTGAGGCGCTTAAAGCGCAGATTGACCAGATTATCAAGCAGCTCAAGGCCGATGGTACTTTGAAAAACCTGTCGCTAAAATGGACGGAAGGCGAGTATATTCCTCAGTAGACTGCCTGGACAGTAAGTTAGTGTTGCTGATAAACGAATTCACTCCCCTGAGGATGAGGGAATAACGCTTATTATTATTCCCTCATCTACATCAGTCAGGATGCTTTTTTGAAAGTGCGAAAGGACGTATTCTCATGGGTAATTTTATTGACCTAGGATTCATTGCCAAGAGTATACCGCAAATGCTGGTATACTTGCCGGTCACAATACGGTTGGCGATCATCCCGATGATCTTTGGAACCTTGATCGGCTTAATCGTCGCTTTAATCAAAATATACAAGGTTCCTGTGTTGAAACAGTTGGCGTTCATCTATGTTTCTTTAATCCGGGGAACCCCACTATTGGTACAGTTATATATTGTTTATTACGGCCTGTTTAAAGTGCTGCTGATGCTTAAGGATAACTACAGCTGGTTACAAAACATCGATGTCAATGCGGTTCAGCCGGAATATTATGCGATATTTGCTTTTTCAATCAATTTGGGCGCGTACCTGTCGGAAACATTGCGCTCGGCAATCGAGTCGGTTGACCGGGGGCAATTTGAAGCAGCTCATGCCATGGGTATGCGGCAAAGCCAGATTATGTTAAAAATAATCCTGCCGCAGGCTTCTTTGGTAGCGCTGCCAAATCTGGGCAACACGTTGATTAGTATGGTCAAAGATACGTCCTTTGCCTTTATGATCATGGTGGTGGATATCATGGGAGAAGCTAAAATCCTCGGCGCACGGGGACTGCGGTTTTTCGAGGTTTACGTGGGGGTTTCCATCATCTATTGGGTGGTGTGCATTATTTTAGAGAGATGCCTTGTTTTATTGGAAAGAAAGCTAAAAGTGTATGAGAGGGGCATCGCGGAATGATCAGGCTGAAAAATATCCATAAATATTTCTCCGATCATCATGTGCTAAAAGGCGTGGATTTGACTGTAGAAAAAGGAAAAGTCATCGCCATACTTGGACCGAGCGGTTCAGGAAAGTCTACGCTGCTGCGCAGCATAAATTTCCTGGAGCGGCCTTCGCAGGGGACTATCGAAATCGGTGACTTGAAAGTGGAGGCTGAAACTGCAACAGCCAAGGATATATTCATGTTGCGCAGCGCAACTGCAATGGTGTTTCAACAGTTTAACCTTTTTAAAAACCTGAATGCTCTTCAGAATGTGATGATCGGTATGACAAGTGTCAAGCATGTCGACAAGCAAACAGCAGAAAAAGTAAGTGTTGGGCTGCTTGAAAAGGTAGGACTGGGCGACAGGCTTAAATACTATCCTTCACAGCTTTCGGGGGGGCAGCAGCAACGGGTGGCTATTGCCCGGGCGCTGGCATTAAATCCTGAAGTATTGCTTTTTGACGAGCCGACATCGGCGCTTGACCCGGAGCTTGTTGAAGAGGTGTTGGCAACCATAAAACAAGTTGCGAAGGAAGGCAACACGATACTCCTCGTAACCCATGAAATCGGATTTGCCCTTGATGTTGCCGATCGCGTTGTTTTGATTGACAATGGGTTGATCGTTGAAGAAAATACCCCTAAAAAGTTTTTTTATCAACCAAAAGAAGAACGAACCCGTCAGTTTTTGGGTAACGCAATGAAACGATTTGTCGTAGCTCCTGCTAAAGAGAGGATTGAACTACATGCTTGAGGCCCAGGAATTTGCGCGGCGGTTAAACCGACATAAGACCTTCTGGAAAAACAAGTTAGATAATGAAGGTATCTATATTTCTATTACCGCACCTGATGAAGGGGCACTGGAACTTTCTCGCTCTGCTGAAAGTTTGGTTGATCTTGAAAAGAAATGGTTTGACATTGAGTATCGGGTAAATGAATATGAACGGCAACTTGGTGCGACTTATTATGCCGGAGATGCCGTTCCGTTGGTAAATATTGATTTCGGGCCGGGAGTACTGGCCGCGATGCTCGGCGCCCAGTACCGGTTGGCGGAGAACACTGTTTGGTTTGGTATCAATCCTATCGCGGATAGTTGGGAAGATATAGATAATCTCAAACTTGACGCGGAAGGTAAAGTATATAAAACTTTGATGGAATTAACCGAGAGAATGTGCGAGAAGGCGGATAATCGTTACATTGTAGGTATTGCCGATATCGGTGTGAACCTGGATGTTTTGGCGTCGCTGCTCAACCGGGAAGAACTTTTGCTGGATGTTTTGCGAGACCCGGCAAAGGTAAAAAAAATGATTGGCAAGATAGACGGCTTCTGGCAAAAGGTTTTGGATGAAAACTATAAAATAATTAAGCGCTATATGAAAGGTGTGACCTCTTGGGTTCCGCTGGTAAACGAGAATAAATGGTATCCGCTGCTCAGCGAGTTTTCTGTGATGGTTTCGCCAACGGTGTTTCAGGAAATCATTTTCCCGGCGTTACAGTGGGAAGTCGATCATCTTGAACAAGCATTATTTAATTTGGACGGCGAAGACCAGATAAAACATTTGCCGAAGATACTGCAGTTGAAAGGCCTGCATTCAATTGAGTGGGACCCGGTACCCCAGTATTCTTCAGCAAGCAAAAAAGTGACCAAAGATTTCGCCAGTAAAGTTTCGTTAGAAGTCTACCGGGAGATCCAGAAGGCGGGCAAAAAAGTAGTAATTAACGGGGTGGCGCCTGACCAGCTCGACACCATTCTCAGCAATATTTCACCTGACGGCGTTTTCTTCGTTGTGAGTTGCACATCCCGTAAAGAAGCGGATGAAACTCTAGCTTATACAAGTAACTGGATAAAAGGTTAAAGAAATTAGCGGGAGGGAACCAAAATGCCTGAAATAGAAAGCTTTCAGTTGGATCATAGAACTGTTGTAGCACCCTATGTGAGAAAGTGCTGCACTTTACACGGCAAAAAGGGCGACACGGTCAGCAAATTTGATTTAAGGTTTGTGCAGCCCAACAAGGAGTCCATTCCTACGGCGGCATTACATGCCTTAGAGCATTTGCTGTCTGGCCTGCTGCGAGAATATTTGCCGGAGATTATCGACTTATCGCCGATGGGCTGCAGGACGGGGTTTTATCTGACTATCTGGGGCGATGTGGCCCCTGCCGCAGTAAAGGCCGCGCTGGAATCGTCATTACAGCGGATTCAGTCGACCGATGAGGTTCCTGCGGCCAACGATCTGCAATGTGGCAACTATCGGGACTTATCCCTTTTTGGCGCCAAAGAATATGCAAGATACGTGCTAGAGAAAGGTCTTTCCACTAACATCTATGGGGAATGAAACAGTTGGATACGCCAGTGGAAAACCTCAAAACAATGATAAAAGTTTGCAGTGAAGCGAAATACTGATTTGGACAGCTAGCGGCAACGCTACTATCGTCGGTATCAGCTATTCCAAATAACAGACCAAGACGATGAACATTGGGGAGAGGTTTATGCCGACAAAAATTATAGCCTGTGAAGTTCTAAAAGAAGAATTGTCTGCCATAAAGCCGCTTGATGCTGTTGACTTTGAATTTGTTCCTTTGGGATTACATCTTTACCCGGAAAAACTGGGAAAGGAACTTCAGCGAATTCTCGACAGTTCAAAGGGATATTCTCGGGTTGTTTTAGCGTTCGGCTTGTGCGGCGGTGCTGCCAGAAATTTAAGAGCCTCAGACTTTTTTCTGACGATCCCCAGGGTACATGATTGCATTCCCCTCTTGCTCGGCTCGAAAGAAAGATTTGAACAACTAAGAGCTGAAGAAAAAGGAACTTTATATTTGACCTGTGGCTGGATGAAGGGTGAAAGATCTACGCTATCAGAGTACAGTCGAATTAGCAAAAAATACGGCGAGAAAAAAGCGTCTAATATTTGGCGCAGAATATATGACGGTTACCGGCGGGTGCTATTCATTTTTACCAGTAGTAAGACGAAACAGGAATCTTTACAGCAGTCGCAGATGGTAGCCCGGTTACTGGGCTTAAATCACCAAACAACTCAGGGCACTCCAATTTATATTGAGAAGATTGTGAACGGCCCGTGGGAGACAGAAGACTTTATCACTATTCCTCCAAATGAAGTTATCGACGAATCATATTTTTATATAAGATAGCAACAGGAACAAGCGAGCAGGTGTTGAAAAAGACAAGGGAAGGTCTCGCCGCCAGTATAAAAATGCAATATCTGCTCATTATGTTTGTTTGCGGAAAAAACTTTCTGGTAATGCTTTATGGTAATGAATTATAATGTTTGTATTATAAAATCAGTCGGTAAAAGGGTGATTTCAGAATGATTAGTGACTCGGACTTGACGTGGCAGGACGAGGTACGGCGGGTGGCTCGGGGTATTCGGCGCCGGGTACTGGAACATACGGTTACTCATAACGGCGGATATTTAAGCCAGGCTTGTTCCTCGGCGGAAACTTTGGCTGTTTTGTACACAAAGATTATGAAGCTTGGACCGATAGATAAGCCCATTATTCCCTCGCCTTTCGTTGGTGTTCCCAGCCTGTTAAATCAGCATTATCAGACAGGAGCGATGTTTAACGGGCCTAGGGGAGAAAGTCTGGATCGATTTTTTCTGTCACCGGCCCAATATGCTCTTGTTTTGTACGCAGCGTTGGTAGAGACAGGCCGTATGGCTCCGGAAGGTATGGTTCAATTCAATAAAGACGGTAGCACGGTGGAGATGATCGGGGCGGAGCATTCCCCTGGAATGGAAGTTATGACCGGCTCTTTGGGACAGGGCTTGAGCCAGGCGGCGGGGATTGCAATGGCCCGTAAGCTCAAAGGGGAAACCGGCCGGGTTTGGGTATTTATGTCTGATGGTGAATTCCAGTCGGGACAAAACTGGGAAGCAGTTCAGGCTATGGCTCATCACCGGTTGGACAATATGGCAGTTATTGTTGATATGAACGGTCAGCAATGTGACGGAAAGATAGATTCGGTGATGCATATTGAACCTTTTGATAAACGCCTGGAGGCTTTCGGGGCGAAGGTGTTCGTCGTAGACGGACACGATATTGAAGCCCTGGCCGAAATTGGCGATTATCGACCTCAAAATCAGCCTATGGTCATTTTGGCAATAACTGATCCGTGTCGTGAAATTGCGTTGCTCAAAAAACGCATTCCTAAACTGCATTATGTCCGTTTTGCCAATGACAAGGAACGCCAGCTTTATGCTTCAGCCTTAAATGATCTATAGAACTGAGAGGAAACAACTATGGAAATATGCACAAAGGTACATCTTAACAATTTAGTGCAGTGGGCTAAGGATAAGCCGGAAGTGCTGGTTATGTCGGCAGACCTTACCAGTTCAACAGAAATTGACTTGTTTCGCGATACTTATCCCGACAGATTTTTGTCAATGGGCATTGCTGAGCAAAATATGCTTAGCTTCGCCGGTGGTCTGGCCCGTGAAGGCTTCATCCCATTCATTCATACTTTTGCCGTTTTTATCTATCGCCGCGCCTATGACCAAGTGGCAATGTCGGTGTCTTACCCTAATTTGCCGGTGAAAATGTTCGGATTTCTGCCGGGAATAACTACTCCGGGCGGAGCTACCCACCAGGCTATCGAAGACATCGCCGTCATGCGGGCCCTGCCCAACATGACGATCCTTGAATGTGGCGATGCTACTGATGTTGAAAGCGTTCTTGAGATTGTGCATCAGACACCAGGACCGGTTTATGTGCGCATGCTACGAGGTGAAATTCCCCGGCTCTTCAGCCCGGACAATAAGATGCAATTGAATAAGGCCAGGATACTTGACTGTGGGAATGATATCGCCCTTTTCACCAGTGGTATCTGCACCGAGGAAGCAATGCGGGCAACTCAGGCGCTAAAAAAACGCGGCCTCGGAGTTCAACATTTGCATGTTACTACCCTTAAACCGTTTACCGATCCGCAAATTTTGGCGGCTGCAGCTAACGCTAAATACGGGGTAATTACTATGGAGAATCATTCGGTTATCGGCGGTCTGGGTACTGCCGTGGCGGAAGTAATGGCGGAAAGTGGATTAGGTAAACCATTGGTTCGAATCGGGTTAAAGGATACTTTTGCCCATGGTGCCAGCCGCCACTACCTGATGAAAGAATATCAAATCGATGCAATGGCATTGATCGCGTCGATAGAATCCTTAGTAAAGACTGGATTTACTATTACTGAAGAGGAATTAGCACAGATTTATCTTGCCCCTGTGCACAGTGATGCCAGGGCGGAGGCACTATGAGGCTTTCAGGCGAACGGTTTAGTGTTTTATACCGGATTATAGGTCAAGATGCAGGCGATTGTTATGCCAAAGCACAAGACATCTGTTACGAACAAACGGTGGAGTTCCCACCGGAATTGGTTCCAGCCGGATTTATTATGGATGAGATAGTTGGCCGTATTGAATCTTGCCAGCAGATCAATCAAACTTGTTGTTTGGCAGAGATAAGTTATGCCGCCGAGACGGCGGCCGGTGAGCTTACTCAGCTTCTCAACGTGGCTTTTGGCAATATCAGCATTAAACCAGGCATTATGGTTGAGCGGCTAAATTTGTCCCCACTGCTGCTAAGTAATTTTCAAGGACCGCGATTTGGCCGGTCAGGATTGCGGCAATTGTTACAGGCGCCTAACCGGCCGCTACTACATACGGCGCTCAAACCGATGGGGCTGTCAGCAGGAGAACTGGCGAAGATGGCCTACCAATGCGCCATTGGCGGTATCGACATAATTAAGGATGATCATGGGTTAACCGACCAATGTTTTGCTCCATTTGACGAACGGGTAAAAAGATGCGCTGAAGCAGTGGCCACAGCCAATATAGAAACCAAAGGCAATAGCATCTATGTCGCCAATGTGACTGCCGAGCCGCAAGAAACTGTCCGCCGGGCCAGACTGGCGAAAGAGGCAGGTGCCCAGGGACTGATGATTGCTCCGGCGTTAACCGGGCTGGAAGTAATGCGCAATTTGGCGGACGATCCGACTATAGCCTTGCCGGTTATTTGTCATCCTGCTTTCGGCGGTAGTTACGTGCTTGGTAGCGGCGGAATCTCGCATTATGTTCTTTATGGCCAAATTGCCCGCTTGGCCGGGGCGGATGCTAGCATATATCCAAATTTCGGCGGCCGTTTTTCTTTCAGCAGGGAAGAATGTGTCAATATAGCGCTAGGCACTGGCGAAGAAATGGGTCATATTAAAAAAATATTTCCCAGTCCGGGTGGGGGAATGAGCCTTAACAGCATTCCTGATTCGATAGAGGTTTACGGCAACGATGTGATCTTTCTTATCGGCGGGGGCCTGTTTCGCCACGGCCCTGATCTTGTAGAGAACTGCCGCTACTTCCGCGGCTTAATCGATAATTACTCCTGAATCAGATTAAAAGTAACCATTGACACTCTCACCTGTATATGGTAGTATCGAAACTAATTCAATGGTGGTTGTTATTAACGGGCGCCATTTTATCCTCGGGATAAAAGCTGAATATGTAGGCTGATCAGATAACTGAAGGCTAAAGAGATTTTACACATCTCTTTAGCCTTTTATTATTTTCTGCTAATGTTTCGCCAGGTGGGTGGCCTGTCACTGGATTTTCTTTTAGGAGGAACAGATGAAATGAAGATTGATTTGGACAGTTCTGAAGCGCCAATAAGAGAGACTCGTTTGGGGGCGATAACTGGATATGCTGGATCGACGGCAGATCTGGTCGAGAAGATAGAGCGCGGGGAACTTGTTGAACGCGGGAGAGGTTTTTCCCAGTGCTCTAATTGTAGTTCTGTTACCGCTATTTGCCAGTTGGCAATGATCCAGGATGCCGCAGTGATAAATCATGCGCCGCTGGGGTGCGCCGGTGATTTCACGAATTTTAATTTCGTTAATCGCAGTGGACAGATCAATCGAGGGCTGCCGGTGAGAAACGCCCAGATCATCAGTTCCAACTTGCATGAACAGGATATGGTTTTCGGCGGTGCCGCACAGCTTGAGAAGGCTATTCACGAAGTTAAAAAACGCTTTAATCCCAAGGCCATTTTCATTACCACTTCTTGTGCCTCCGGAATCATTGGCGACGATATCACAGGGATAATCGACCGGGTTGAGGCTGAGGTCGGGGTGCCGGTAGTGCCGATCTTCTGTGACGGGTTCCGTTCCAAGGTGTGGGCGAGCGGATTTGATGCCGCGTATCATGGCATATTGACCAAAATTGTCAAGCCAGCGGCGGTAAAACGGCGCGATTTAATCAATGTCATCACTTTTTGGGGTGAGGATGTATTCGGGGAGTTGCTTGGCAAGATTGGTCTTGTGCCGAATTACGTGGTTCCCTTTTCCAGCATTGAGCAATTGAGTAAGTTGTCGGAAGCGGCAGCAACGGTGCAGATGTGTTCGACGTTGGGAACTTATTTGGCGGCAGGGTTGGAACAACATTTTGGCGTTCCGGAGGTAAAGGCGCCGCCGCCTTATGGAATCGCGGGAACAGATGCCTGGCTACGGGAATTGGGGCGGGTCGTCGGCAAGGAAGCGACGGTCGAGGAATTGATTACCGCAGAGAAGGCGAGGATTGCCCCTCAACTTGCCCAGCTCAGGCAACAACTTGCGGGGTACAGCGCTTTTGCGGCAGCTGGGGCGGTACACGGTCACAGTATTATTTGCATTCTGAAGGAATTGGCCATGAATGTGGTGGGAGGTTGCACCTGGCATCATGATCAGGTTTTTGATAACCGCGATTGCCGGGCTGACAGTCTGAAACATTTGGTCGATAATTATGGCGATATCCGGTTCAGCGTTTGCAATAAGCAATCGTTTGAGCTGGTGAACCTGCTCAACAGACTTCGGCCGGATGTGTTTATAGTTCGCCATCACGGCATGTCCATCTGGGGAGCCAAACTGGGGATACCCACTTTCCTGATGGGGGATGAGCATTTCGGCCTGGGGTATCAAGGAATTATTAACTATGGGCAAAAAATAGCGGATACCATCGCTAATCCGGCTTATGTAAAGAATTTGGCGAAGCACAGCAAGCTGCCTTACAGCGACTGGTGGCTTAAACAGGAACCTTTTGCCATGTTGGGAGGTGAGGATAATGGGTGAAGTAATTGAGCAGCCACGGCATTTTTGCGCCTTGGGGGCTCAGCAAACAGTACTGGCGATAGAACGGGCGATACCGATCGTTCACGCCGGTCCGGGCTGTAGTGCTAAGTTGTTCAGCGGTCTGAGTTTCTGCAATGGGTTTCAAGGGTCCGGGTACGTGGGAGGTAACGCCATCCCCTGCAGTAACTCCGGCGAAAAGGAAGTGATCTTCGGCGGCGAGGAACGGCTGCGAAAAGTGATAGACGGGACGCTCAAGGTTATGGATGGCGATCTTTTTGTTGTGCTGACCGGTTGTACCACAGACTTAGTCGGTGACGATGTCGGCATGGTGGTGGGTAAGTTCCAGGATGAGGGAGTTCCCATTGTTTTTGCCGAGACCGGGGGCTTCAAGGGGAATTCGTATTTTGGGCATGAATTGGTGGTCAGGTCGATTATTGAGCAGTTTCTCGAGCCGGCCCAAGAAGTTGTACCCGGTCTGGTTAATGTCTGGGCAGTGGTTCCCAATCTTGACCCGTTTTGGAGCGGTAATCTGGCGGCGATCAAAACCCTGCTGACTGATATAGGTTTGGAAGTCAACATCTTATTTGGTCATGATTCCGGGGGGCGTGACGCCTGGAAGCGAATTCCGGCAGCTGAGTTCAATTTGCTGGTTTCGCCGTGGGTAGGACGAAAAACAGTGGAGTTGCTGCAAGAAAAATTTGCGACACCATTTCTGCATTATCCGGTGCTGCCTATCGGTGCCAGTGAAACCAGCCGGTTTCTACGCACTGTCGGACAGTTCGCCAGGATTGACGACAAGCGGGTGGAGGAGTATATCGCCGGTAAGGAGGCCAATTATTATCATTACCTTGAGCGGGCGGCAGATTTCTTGTTGGAGTTTCGCTACGGGTTGCCGGGAAGGTTTTTCAATGTGGGAGATGCCTCTTACGCCTTGGGGGTAAGCCGGTTTCTGGTTAATGATCTGGGCCTTTTGCCAGGCAGTCAATTTATCACTGATGAAACTCCGGCAGAGTACCGGGACAAAATCGTGGCAGAGTTCGCCAACCTTGCAGACAATGTTTCGTCTGAGGTTACTTTCACTCCCGATGGGGGTGTCATAAAAAATGCACTTAAAAGCATTAATCATGTTTATCAGCCGCTGATCATCGGCAGCAGCTGGGATAAGGATATCGCCGCTGAACTGAAAGGATATCAATTGAGTATTGGGTTGCCAACCACCGATCGGTTGATATTGGATCGAGGCTATGTCGGCTATGAAGGCGGGCTGCGACTGACGGAAGATATCTATCACGCGGTACTGGGAAGCTATCAGTAATAACAGACAGGAAATGAGTGGTCGTGGATGATAACCATAAGGGATCTGAACAAAGCTTATATTATGCCTCATGCCAGAATAAACGCATTGGAAAATATAAACTTGCAGGTTGGGCAAGGCGATATCTTCGGGATTATCGGGTTCAGCGGGGCGGGTAAGTCGACCCTGATTCGCTGCATCAACCGGCTGGAAGAACCAGATTCCGGCCAGATTATTATAGATGGTAATGACATTACCGCCATGGATAAGCAGCAGCTGAGACTGGCCAGAAGAAAGATCGGGATGATTTTTCAGCAGTTTAATTTATTCGATGCTAAGACAGTATTCCAAAATGTCGCTTTTCCGTTAGAAGTCTCTGGTTATCCAAAGAACTCGATCAATAGCCGGGTGGAAGAGATTCTTGAATTAGTAGGACTGACGGATAAAGCCCGGGCTTATCCATTGCAGCTCTCCGGTGGGCAGAAACAAAGAGTAGGCATAGCGCGAGCACTTTCAAATAAGCCGTCAGTGCTACTTAGCGATGAGGCCACGTCGGCCCTGGATCCGCAAACGACTTACTCGATTCTGGAATTGCTGAAGGATATCAATAATAAGCTGGGGGTGACAATTGTCCTGATAACTCATGAACTCGATGTGTTGAAGCATATCTGCAACAATATGGCGGTGATTGAGAATGGTAGGATTGTTGAGGGCGGACCGGTGGAGAAGTTTTTTCTGAATCCGGAGAGCGATACAGCCAGAAGATTTATTGACATTCTAAAATGGTTTCAGGACAAGAAGATATACCGGGAGGGGGACGGCATTTGAACAGTGATTTGATTGATTTATTGTCAGTTGGCTTAGGCGAAACGCTATATATGGCGATCTTGTCGACAGTTATTGCACTGGCACTTGGCTTGCCACTGGGAATTATTCTGGTGATTACTGGAAAGGGCCATGTGCTGGAGGCTCCAAGAATCAATAATGTTCTGGGCACAATAATTAACATCCTCCGGTCGTTCCCATCGGTCATTCTGATTGTGTTATTGTTGCCGCTCTCACGGTTTATTGTCGGAACGACACTGGGGGCCACGGCGGCAATAGTGCCGCTGTCGATAGGATCGGCGCCGTTTTTGGCCAGAATTATTGAAAATTGCCTCAAAGAAGTTAGCTTCGGTAAGGTCGAGGCGGCTATGGCTATCGGCGCCAATCCGGCAACCATCGTTTCAAAGGTTCTCATTCCAGAGGCGTTGCCGTCACTGATCCGAGGAGTGACCATCGCGGTGATCGCGATTATCGGCTTTACGGCGATGGCCGGAATGATCGGAGCAGGCGGCCTTGGCAGTCTGGCGATCCGCTTTGGCTATATGCGGTTCAGGAACGACGTCATGTTTGCCACGGTAGTCATTTTGGTTATTCTTGTTCAGATGGTACAGTGGGGAGGGGATCTTCTAGCCGGCTACATCAATAAAAAACGCTATAAATTTGAATAATTTTATTTTTGAAAGGATGATTTAAATGTCAAAACAGAAAAAAACGTTTACAGTAGTATCGGCAATTGTAGGTGTTCTCTTGCTTATCGGGGTGTTCGGCTGCGGGCTAGCTCAAAATGAAAGCGCTCCTGCCGCAACTTCGGAAGTAACGCTCAAAGTAGGGGCATCTGTGGTGCCGCATGCTGAAATACTGAATTTTATTAAACCCAAATTACAACAGGAAGGGATAAACCTTGAGGTGGTTGTTTTGGATGATGAGGGCCAGTTGAATCCTGCTCTGCAAAACAATCAAATCGATGCCAACTACTTCCAACATGTCCCTTATCTCAATTCGGTATCAAAGGAAAAAGGCTATAAATTTGTAGTCGTCGCCAAGGTCCATGTTGAGCCTATCGGTTTTTATTCGCAGAAGCTAAAATCTAAGGATGAGTTGAAAAATGGTTCGACGATCGCCATTCCTAATAATCCGTCCAACGAATATCGGTCGCTGGTTTTATTACAGGCCAACGGACTAATCAAGTTGAAAGATGGAATAACAGACTATTCCGCCACTCCCCGCGATATTGTCGACAACCCCAAAAACTTGAAGTTTGTTGAAGTGGAAGCCGCTCAACTTACCAGATCTTTACCGGATGTCGATGGCGCGGTGATCAACACGAATTTTATTCTTGATGCTAAAATAGATCCCAAGTCGGCTTTGTTTAGGGAAGACGCCAATTCTCCCTATGCCAATGTGTTGGTCGTAAGGCAAGGGGACGAAAACCGCCCGGAAATCAAGAAGTTGGTGGAGGCTTTGCTTTCACCGGATGTTAAGAAATTTATCCAAGACAAGTATGGTGTTGCAGTAGTTCCTGCTTTTTAAGCTAAGGACAAGGGAATTCATGATTGCTGCTGACAAGAGGGCTTGAGGCCAAAGATTCTTGTAGAATGCTTTGGCTTCAAATTCTCCATCGTGGACTTGGATTGTATTTGGAGAATAGTGTTGACAGAGGAAAAGCTGTATGTTAGAGTTAATAAAAAATAAACATATCCCGGCTAATTAGAAAACTAAAGGCCGGAAAATGTTCCACAACATTTTCCGGCTTCTTTTATTTATCCGAGATATTCGCCGACAAGAAAACTTGAGGCCAAAGTTCCCTAAAGGGGTTCTTTGGCCTTTTCCTATGTCTAACGAAGGTCAGACAAGTTAGCTGTTTTATATATGCCTGGTTTTATTGCGAAAGGAGGGGGATGGCTATGTCGGTGATGATTGTCGGCGCGGATCATTTGGGCAGTATTGAAAAGAATCTTCAGGCTTACGGCTTTGCCGAAATTGCGCATGTTTCCGGCAGAATGGCCACAGACCGTAGAAAATCCGCCATTTCGCAGGCTACTTCACTGGTTGTAGTGCTCGTAGATTTTGTTAATCACATGACCGCCAGAAATATTAAGGAACAGGCCAAGGCTCAAGGAGTGCCTCTGGTTTTTGCCAAACGTTCGTGGTGCTCGCTGGCGGAGCAGCTCAATAAACAGGGAATTGGCAAGGCTTTTTGCGATAGAATAACCGGAACCTCTTGCCCTATAGGGAAAAGAGAATGCAGAAGGGGAGTTAACAATGTCGGACAAAAAAATTAAACAAATCGCGATTTACGGAAAAGGGGGCATCGGCAAATCGACTACTACTTCGAATATAAGCGCCGCCTTGGCTACTGCCGGGTATAAGGTTATGCAGGTGGGATGTGACCCGAAAAGTGATTCAACTAATACGCTACGGGGCGGAACGTATATTCCCACTGTGCTTGATACTCTGCGGGAAGGTAAAAACGTAAAAGCTGCTGATGTGGTGTTCGAAGGCTTTAACGGGGTCTATTGTGTCGAAGCCGGTGGTCCGTCTCCCGGGGTCGGTTGCGCAGGACGGGGGATAATTTCCGCTGTTCAGGTGCTGAAAAATCTGAAGGTGTATGAAGAGCTGGACCTTGATTTCGTGATTTATGACGTTTTGGGAGATGTGGTCTGCGGCGGGTTTGCTGTGCCAATCAGGGAAGGCATCGCCGAACATGTTTTCACGGTATCATCGGCCGATTTCATGGCAATTTACGCCGCAAATAACTTATTTACCGGCATAAAAAAATATTCTACCGCTAAAGGCGCTCTTTTGGGCGGCATTATCGCCAACTCAATCAGTGCTCCGTACTCCCGGAAAATTGTTGATGATTTCGCTGCTCTGACCCAGACTCAAGTTGTGGGCTATGTGCCGCGGTCAGTCACAGTAACCAGGAGTGAATTACAGGGTAAAACAACGATTGAGGCTTTTCCCGACTCGCCCCAAGCGCAGGTGTACCGTGAGCTTGCGGACAAAATTGCCCGGCATGAGCATTCGACAGTTCCCGCGCCTTTAGCAATAGAAGAACTACGCGATTGGGCGGCAAAGTGGGCGGATGCACTGGTTGCGTTGGAAGTAGGTGAGGTTCGCGATTCAGCCCAGAGTATTTAGGGATATATACGGCAGCTCTTCCGTCGGCGAACAAGCAGAAATAATCAGAGGCTGAGGCCAACGGGACTGAGTTAAGCCGGGAGGTGGCTTTTGGTGAAAGATGATGGGAAAGTTATTCACCGACAACTGTCAACTGCCAATATTGGGAATAGTGTTGTTGATAGTATCGAAGACGCGATAATCGGCAATGATTTCGGAACGGTTGTTCTTACAGTTCAGGACGGGCATTTGCTTCAAATCGATATTGTGAGAAAAAATTTACTGGTCAGTGCACCGGAATTGGCAACCGGAAGTCAAAGACGGGATCCCGTCTTGCGGAGCAGGATTGTCAAGTCCCTGGAGGGACTGAAGTTTGGTCAGGTAATTTTTGCGGTTAAGCAAGGAAAAGTGGTTCAAATCGAACGCACCGAGAAAACCAAATGGCCTCGGGTTGAAGGGCTGCATGGCGATGGAATTTAAGCTCACCGTGGCTCAAAAGAAAAGTGAGTGGAATAAGTTTTAAAGGAGAATTGTGATGGAAAGTTCAATAGTCATTCCCATTGGCGATCAGCGGATTTATGGCATGTTGCACTTGCCGTCGCAATTTTCTGGCGGGAAGTTGCCGACGGTTGTAATTTGCCACGGATTTGTCAGTAATAAAGTGGGGCAACACCGGATTTTTGTTAAAACAGCCCGGGCGCTATGCCAAAGAGGTTATGCGGTTGCACGGTTTGATTATTGCGGTTGCGGTGAAAGCAGCGGTGGTCACCAGGATGTTACTCTTGCCCGCCAAGTTGAAGAGACCGTCAAGGTGCTGGATTTTTTGGCCGCGTATCCTGATCTTGATTCCGATAATTATATTTTGCTTGGGCACAGTTTTGGAGGATGTGTGGCCGCTATTGTTGCCGGACGCGATAGAAGAGTCGGAAAGCTGGTCTTATGGTCGCCTGTAGCCAACCCGCTAATGGAAATTGTGGAGATTGTCGGCCAAGGACTTTACCAAAAAAGTTTGGCAGGCGAACAGGTTGATTATCAGGGATTCGAGCTGGGGCGGGAGTTTTTTCTTTCGTTGTCTCAGATTTCGCCACTGCAGGAAGTTAAAGATTATTTTGGCGACGTATTCATCGTTCATGGTACTGCTGATGTTGAAACGCCAGTGGAAAATGCCAGGGCTTACGAACATACTCTTGGCAATAGACCGCTTGGAACACAGACGGTCTATCTGGTTGATGGGGCGGACCATACTTATAGTTCGCCTTGCTGGGAGCATGCGGCTATCAGGGCGACTTCAAAATGGTTGGGATGTGCCAATAATAGCTGTGGCGGTGAAAAATTATTGACAGGACTTGGTATTTGTGATATAAAATAATTAATTACAAATGGTAGGCGGCTGATCAGAAATCTGAAGGCTAAGGTAATTCCTGGAAAGGGAATTCCTTAGCCTTTTTTGTTTACCGTCGCTAGTATGGGGGGATTGCCTATGGTGAATGCAACGGATAAATTGCTGAAACTGCTTGCGTTGTTGCAGGAACTGGAGAGTGTAGTCATCGGGTTTTCCGGAGGAGTTGACAGTTCTTTTTTGTGCGCCGCAGCTCAGCGGGTGATGGGAAACAAAGCGGTTGCCGTCACTGCCTGTTCGGCCACCCTCCCAGCCAAAGAAAGGATTGATGCCGGCATAATTGCCGGACAGATCGGAATCCGCCATGTGTTATTGCCAATAAGTGAACTTGATAGTCCTGATTTTGTGGCTAACACGCCGGATCGCTGTTATTTTTGCAAGCAACAAAGATTTACGACGCTTGGTAATTGGGCCCGTCGGGAAGGGTTCCAATGGGTGCTGGAGGGATCCAATGCGGACGATGTCAGTGATTACCGACCAGGAATGCGGGCTATCGCCGAGCTGAACATGGTCAGAAGTCCATTGTTGGAGGTCGGTCTTAGCAAGCTGGAAATCCGCGAGTTGTCCAGAGTCTGGAACCTGCCTACCTGGAACAAGCCCAGCGCCGCCTGCCTCTCATCCCGAATTGCCTACGGTCAGACGGTGACAGCGGAAAAACTGGGTCATGTTGAAGCGGCGGAGGAGTTTTTGCAGCAATATTGTTCGGGCCAGATCCGGGTTAGACATCACGGGAATTTAGCGCGCATCGAAGTTTCCCAGAATGATATGGCCAGGTTGACTCAACCGATGATAGCTGATGAAATTATTAAAAAGTTGAAGGGTCTTGGATTTGTTTATGTGACGCTGGATTTGGCAGGGTACCGCATGGGAAGTATGAATGATGCGTTGTTGGATAATAGTAAGATATTGGAGGAATGAAAAATGTCTAAAATCGCGAAGAATTTAACTGAACTGATTGGAAACACGCCACTGTTGGAACTGAATAACTACAATGCCGCCAAAGGGCTGAAGGCAAGTGTTATCGCCAAACTGGAATATTTTAATCCCCTAGGCAGCGTGAAGGACAGAATTGGTTTGGCCATGATCAAGGATGCTGAAGACAAGGGGTTGTTAAATAAGGATTCGGTCATCATTGAGCCCACAAGCGGCAATACCGGGATCGGGCTGGCGTTTGTGGCGGCGGCCAAAGGATATCGGCTAATTCTTACCATGCCGGAGACGATGAGTTTAGAGCGGCGTAATCTGCTGAAAGCATTGGGAGCCGAATTGGTGCTGACACCTGGTGCGGAAGGAATGAAAGGCGCTATCCGTAAAGCTGAAGAACTGGCGACTCAAACTCCCAATTCTTTTATTCCGCAACAGTTTAAAAATCCGGCCAATCCAGAGATCCATAGACAGACAACCGCTGAGGAAATCTGGAACGACACCGAAGGTAAGGTGGATATCTTTGTCAGTGGCGTAGGTACTGGCGGCACGATTACCGGAGTGGGCGAGGTCATAAAGGCGCGCAAGCCGGAATTCAAAGTAGTTGCTGTGGAACCGGCGGATTCACCGGTATTGTCGGGCGGCAGCCCCGGACCACATAAGATTCAGGGTATCGGCGCAGGGTTTGTTCCTGAAGTGCTGAATGTAAAAATTCTGGATGAAATATTTAAGGTCAAAAACGAGGAAGCCTTTGCCACCGCCAAGGATCTGGCGAAAACCGAGGGATTGCTTGTCGGGATATCCAGCGGTGCGGCAGTCTTTGCCGCAACCCAGATCGCTAGGCGTCCTGAGAACGCAGGTAAAACCATTGTGGTGCTTTTGCCGGATACCGGCGAACGCTATCTGTCCACGGTTCTGTTTGAATAATTGAAGTGGGTTTCCACAGGGCCCCTAGGTCTTGGTGCCAGCGCGGGACTTAAGCTGAAGATATGATTATAGATAAGTCAAATATAAGGGGGAATAAACAATGAGTTTACCGGATAATTTGCGTTTTGATACTTTGGCTGTCCATGGCGGTCAGGAACCAGACCCTACGACCGGGGCCCGAGCGGTGCCCATCTATCAAACCACGTCATATAACTTCCGCGACGCCGAGCACGCGGCCAACTTGTTTGGATTGAAAGAACTGGGCAATATCTATAGCCGGATAATGAATCCCACTACTGATGTCCTGGAAAAGCGCATCGCCGCCCTTGAGGGTGGTGCGGCGGCTGTGGCCTTTGCTTCCGGTCACGCGGCCATCAGTTCAGCGATCTTCAACATTGCCCAGTCAGGTGATGAAATTGTCAGTTCTTCAACCCTTTACGGGGGCACTTATAACATGTTCGCCTATACCCTGCCTCGTCTAGGAATCAAAGTTACTTTCGTCGATCCTAGCGATCCGGAGAACTTTGCCAAAGCGATAACCGACAAAACAAAGGCGTTATATGCCGAAACCATTGGTAATCCTAAAATCGACGTGCTGGACATCGAAAAAGTGGCGGCCATAGCCCACAAGAACGGTCTGCCGTTGATTGTTGACAGTACCTTTTCCACACCGTATCTTACCCGGCCAATAGATTTCGGCGCCGACATCGTCATTCATTCGGCCACTAAATTTATTGGCGGGCATGGAACTTCGATGGGTGGATTGGTAGTGGACGGTGGAAAATTCGACTGGAATAACGGTAAATTCCCCAACCTGAGTGATCCTGATCCTAGCTATAATGGATTGCGCTACACCGAAGCTTTCGGGCCGCTGGCCTTTATTTTGCGGCTACGGATCCAGGTGCTAAGGGATGTCGGCGCTTGCCTGAGCCCGTTTAACGCTTTTATGTTCATCCAGGGGCTGGAGACGCTGCATCTACGCTTGAGACGCCACAGCGACAATGCTTTGGCTATAGCCAAGTATTTGGAGGCGCACCAGGACGTAGCCTGGGTGAGTTATCCGGGACTGGTTAGCCACCCCGACTATGCCAAAGCCCAGAAGTATTTGCCCAAAGGGGCGGGGGCCATCCTGACCTTTGGCATTAAGGGCGGCTTGGAGGCCGGCAGAAAATTCATCGATGCACTGAAGGTCTTCTCTTTGCTTGCCAATGTGGGTGACGCCAAATCCTTGGTGATTCATCCTGCCAGTACCACTCACTCTCAGTTGACTTCAGAACAACGGGCGACAGCCGGCGCGCCGGACGACATGGTGCGCCTGTCGCTGGGGCTGGAAGATTCGGACGACCTGATCGCCGATCTGGCGCAGGCTTTGGTAGCAGCAAAGTAATATTACTATAAGCAGAGTAAGCCACGGATACTTAGCTCCGGGGCTTACTGGTGTTCAGGAGAAGGATTATTAAGAGGGCGACTAGCATTGGCGGAGTGAAAAGCCTGCTAGAGCGCCGAGCATCAATTGATAGCTGAAGAAAACAGATTGACTCTTTCGTATACACGGGAGGGTCTTTCCAATTTTAGGCTGACGGCGCGGGCGGCTGATGGAAGTGCACAGAGGTCAAGAGTTAAGCAATAGAATAAATAATAAAAGCGTTTGCGAATTAATTTTTGTTATTTTGCAATGCTGGGTTTAACGACATCTGATTTTATCGCTTATAATAATATATTGCGCTAACCATAATAATTTTACTGGGAAGTGAACGAGACTAATGGTAATATAAATATTGTTGCCTGCCAAAGAGCATCGTAAAATTTAACAATATAGCGACTAATAGCTTTTCAAGTGGAATCTCTGATGATAGTTATAATTGATATTAACTAAGAGGGTGAGTAAACATGCATATTAGTTCTAAAATTGTACACGTCGGTGTTTGTAGTGATGAGAAGACCGGTGCCATAAGTACGCCGATCTACCAAACAGCTACTTTTCGTCATCCTGGCCTGGGGCAAAGCACGGGTTTTGATTATAGCCGCACCCACAATCCCACCCGCCAGGTCCTTGAGGAAGCGATTGCCGGACTGGAAGGCGGGGCGGCAGGGTTTGGGTTTAGTTCCGGTATGGCAGCGGTGACGGCAGTGCTGTCACTATATTCTAGCGGTGATCATTTGGTGGTTGTTGAAGACTGTTATGGCGGAACCTATCGCGTACTTGATAAAATATTCGCCAGGTTTGGCTTAGCGGCATCTTTTGTAGATACTAGCGATACGGACCGGATAATCGCGGCCATCACACCTGCGACAAAAGCCGTAATCATTGAAACTCCGACCAATCCGTTGCTGAAAATCGCCGACATTGCTGCCATTGTCCAGCTTGGCCGGGAGCGTGGTGTAGAGGTCATCGTCGACAATACCTTCCTGACGCCGTACTTCCAGCGCCCGCTTGAACTGGGAGCCGATATTGTCATTCACAGTGGCAGCAAATATTTGGCTGGCCACAATGATCTGGTCTGTGGACTGGTGGTTACCCGCACTGCTGAAACCGGGCAGAAACTGGGCTTCATCCAGAACGCTACCGGTGGGGTGCTGAGTCCCACGGATTGTTGGCTGCTACTCAGGGGTATAAAGACCTTGGCTCTGCGCATGGATAGACACAATAGTAACGCGCAGACTATTGCGGCTTGGCTAAAAAAACATCCGCGCGTCCAACAGGTATATTACCCCGGATTGCCTGGTCATCCAGGCCGCCAGATTCATGAACGTCAATCATCCGGCTATGGCGGAATGCTGTCTTTTACGGTGGATGATCCGGCGCTGGTGCCGGAAGTTCTGCAAAAGGTCAAGTTAATCAAATTCGCGGAAAGTCTGGGGGGAGTTGAATCGTTGATTACCTTCCCAACGGTTCAGACCCATGCCGACATCCCTGCTGCAGTGCGTGAGCAGCTGGGGATTAACGACCGGCTGCTGCGTTTGTCGGTGGGAATCGAGGCGGTCGAAGATCTTATCGACGATTTACAGCAAGCATTGGAGTAGGAGTAAGGGATGATAACATGGTTGATTTTGCGACAAAATTGATATACAATCGGGGTGCACTAGATCTTTTGACCGGAGTGTTAAGCATTCTTTCTTATCCTGCGACTGTCGGTGGAATTGGAAGATCCCCAGGAGTTGATTGATGATTTGTTTGCGGTGTTGAAGTAAGTTAGGTCGATGATAAACCCCGCCTGCGTTAAGGAAGTTCGCTCTAATTGAGCGAACAAAGCGACTACATCGCCGCTGAAGCAGCATGTGTCTGCTTTTGTCAGGAGAGGAGAACGAATATGGATATACCACAGCACAGCTGGGAGATTATCGAAGCGGAAATTGTCAGTACAGGTCACGGGACAGTGGCCTTGATCGTTCAGGACAGCCGTCTTGTCCAGATGGACAAAACTGAAAAAATCCGTTTGGTTTCTCTTGGAACGGAAAAATCAAAACCACCTGTACGGAAAGCGGAGAATTTAAATCGACGGACCTTGCGCCAGCAAATTGGAGCGTTGCTGGATGGACTGCAGTTTGGCCAGATTGTCGTCATTGTCAAGGATAATCAGGTTTCTCAGATTGAAAAACTGGAAAAACAAAGAATTGCTGATTTGAGCGGGCTATTCGGTGAGGGAATCTGAATAGGGGGAATATCCTGTCGGATAAGGCAGTAAGGTGTTTAACAATGAGCTCCAATTGATATTCCAATAGGGTACATAAGAATATTTGAACTACGCCAAGGTATGTATGTAGAATAAAAAGCGTTGACATCATAAAGTAAAACATGATATTCTAATAGAAAATATATATCGATAGGCTGATTAGGCAACTAAAGGTCAGAGAAGGTTTGAACCCCCTTCTCTGGCCTTCTCTTATTTTCTGCGGCTTAGATGGGGACTGTTGATGCAATTATTGATTAAGGAGTGGTTTCTATGATATGCAGAGTGGCTGTGGCCAGCAGTGATGGAAAGATTATAAATCAGCAATTTGGCCGGGCCGGGCAATTCTTGGTTTTTGATGTGAGTGAAACTGAAGATAAAACGGTGCAGTTTGTTGTGTTACGTGAAAACAAACTGCCTTTCAACGCGCGACAGCCTGATGAAGAGGCCTTGGCTGCGACAGTGAATATGTTGGCCGATTGCCAATTGGTGCTGGCTAATCGGATTGGGCTTAAGGCGTTGGCCGCTTTGTGCGCTAAGGGAATCATAGCATTGGAGATTACGGATTTTATCGACGATACGCTTGAAAAAGTCGCCAATTCGTTGCGGCGTATTTTACCAGGGAGGGTGTGAGCCATGAATTATCGCGAAGTAGTTTTGCAGGTTATCCAGAACAAAACCGGGGAAAAGGCACCTAGGATTCCGGTGACGATACTTGGCTTGCATTCCCTGTTCCTATTTTAAACATAACAAGCGAGGGGGATTTCTTATGGACGGGAATATATATAAACTAGTCGATAGCCTTGTTGAGGCGATTGTGTTTCAGTATCGTGAACAACCGCAAACATTCTCGTTTCACTCAAACTCTCTTCCCAATAAGCAGGCGATTATCGAAATCATCAATTTGTTTAGAGGACTATTATTTCCAGGATATTTTGGCCGACAGAATCTGATAAATACGACGGTGGAATACTATATTGGCGACTTGTTGATTAACATTCACGATAAATTGCATGAACAAATTGGCTATGTTCTAAAACGTCGGGCAATTGTGAATAAAGAGCCGGTAGCCGACATAGATAGCAAAGTTGATAAAATTATTTATGAGTTTTTTAGCAGTATACCTAACCTGCGGAATGATCTTGCATCAGATGTACAGGCAGCCTTTGAAGGTGATCCGGCAGCCGCTGATAAGGATGAGATCATTTTTTCGTATCCTGGTATTCTAGCCGTCAGCATTTATCGACTGGCGCATGAACTTTATAAGCTGTCAGTTCCGCTGATACCGAGAATCATGACAGAATATGCGCATAGTATAACCGGAATTGACATTCACCCTGGTGCCACCATCGGGAACAATTTCTTTATTGATCATGGGACCGGGGTGGTGATTGGTGAAACAGCGATTATCGGCAATCGTGTAAAAATCTATCAGGGAGTGACTCTTGGCGCTTTATCTACCAGAGGAGGGCAAGGACTTCGCGGTGTTAAGCGTCACCCAACACTTGAAGACGATGTGACAGTATATTCGGGCGCTTCGATATTAGGGGGTGAAACTGTAATTGGTAAAAGGGCAGTGATCGGTAGCAATGTATTTATAACGAAGCCGGTTCCCGAAGACACGAGAGTTAGTGTGAAAAATCCGGAATTGCTATTCAAAGGACATGCTCCGCAGGAATTTCAGCAAGAGTTTATTCCTGACTGGGTCATCTAGTGGCAACCCGAAAAACGGTACACCTAAAACTAAGGGTTTATGTGATGCCTATAACTGCCCGCCTGGAATAACTTGTCGCCTTCGACCAATTGATAGACAAGATGGCAGAAGCGATTATGCAAGCCCCAGTTCAAAAATTTAAGCGTTAAGTAGCAGGGACACACCCGAAGGGAGGAAATCGTATGGACATTTCTATAAATAAAGGGGCGTTGGCAGTTTCCATGTTGTATTTCCTCTGCGGAATTTGCTGGGTATTCTTTTTAGACAAAGGATTTTCCACTTTCAAACTATCTTTTGGGGCAATAGGCGAGATAGCCGCAGTGCAAGTGTATTTGGCTGTGAGTCTGACGGCACTATTAATTTACGGGATTATTACTTGCTATTCGAATCGTTCGTTGAAGTCGAGTAGCGATTTGCGGCGGATTGAGGCAAGGCACTTAGCCCTTTTACACGCTAGTACGGATTTGTTGCTGATGGTAAACCGCGAGGGACTTGTCTTTGATTCCCGGAATATTGAAAATCCAAGATTCTATCTACCAACCCAGGAGTTAATTGGTAAGAAGGTTACCGAAGTCCTGCCGACGGAAATTGCCAGCAACTATTTGCACTATATTGGGCAAGCCGTCAAAACCGGCATCATCCAAGTGTATGAATATCGGTTGGATCATAATGGGAACGAAGCCCGTTACGAGACTCGTATTATTCCAAGTGGGTGCGACGAAGTCCTCATAATCATCCGGGAAATAGCTGAGTTGAGTCCACTGCAGGTCGAGTGGGAGTTTCTCAGTTTGCGCGATACTCTCACCGGGTTATATAACCGGAGATATTTCGAAAGGGAGATGCTGAGGATAAGCACTGACCCCGCTCCTTTTGCCGGGATTGTAGTCTGCGACGTCGACGGGCTGAAGTTTATCAACGACACTTTTGGGCATCCGGCGGGCGATGACTTAATAAAGGCGGTCGCCACCGCTATAAGATCCTGTTTCCGGGCCAAAGACGTAGTGGCACGGCTCGGCGGCGATGAGTTCGCGGTAATCGTTAATGGGGCCGAATCGCAAATTGTCGAACAAGCGAGTGCGAGGATCAGTAGAGCTGTTGTGGAGTATAACAAAAGCAAAAGCGGCCTGCCGGTGAGTGTGTCGGTGGGGTGGGCGGTGCCATCAGAAACTTGCCGCGAAGTCGATGCCTTGTTTAGAGAAGCAGATAACTTGATGTACAGAGAAAAGCTACACCATGGCCAAAACCAGCGGAACGAAGTTGTACAGGCTCTTATCGTCGACCTTGAGGCTCGTGATTACATTACTGAGGGGCATGGCGAGCGGCTGCAGGATCTAGTAACCTGGTTAGCCAAAAGCATCAACCTTCCGGATAGTATTTGCGCCGATTTGCGGCTGTTTTCCAAGTTTCACGACATTGGCAAAGTCGGGATACCGGACACTATTCTTTTCAAGCCTAGCAAGTTAACCTCAGAGGAGTATACCATTATGCAAAGACACTGCGAGATCGGTTATCGTATAGCCCAGTCAGCACCCGATCTGGCACCAATTGCCGAATGGGTATTGAAACATCACGAATGGTGGGATGGAGGTGGTTATCCTTTAGGGCTAAAGAGAGAAGAAATACCTGTCGAATGCCGCATCCTGGCTTTGGCGGACGCCTACGACGCCATGACGCAAGATCGGCCTTATCGTAAGGCGATGGGCTACGAGAAAGCACTGGCAGAAATCAGACGATGTGCCGGAAAACAGTTTGATCCATCCTTAACCGAGTCGTTTATCGAAATGATCATCCAGCGAGCAGACCCGATAATATAGAGTGGACGCCTTCTAAAGATGATACATGGGCCGTTTCGGAAGGGAAATAGCAATATGCATATAATATATTATCTTTATAGAATAAATATATGAAGGCATTTTCGCCAGACAAACGAATCCGTCGCAGCAGATCAATAAAAGCGGGGAAATCATGTGTAAGATGGTTAGCAGGCGAATAGTCGCTGGAGTAGATGCTGGTTCGACAGCCATAAAAATCAGCTTGTTTGATGGCCAGAAGGTGGAGAATTTCACGTCGCCAACCGGATGGAATCCCGGTGAGGCCACCCGTGAACTGCTCAGGGAAGCAGCTTTATCATGGGAAACAGGTATTGATGACCTGATGTATATTGTCGGTACAGGCTATGGGCGAGTCTGTCTGAATTTTATCCATAAAGATCTAACCGAAATAACTTGTCATGCCCGCGGCGCAAAGTATCTTTTTCCCGGAGCCCGTACAGTAATCGATGTGGGAGGACAGGACGCCAAAGCTATGCTGATAACCGCGGCAGGTCGTGCTGAGGAGTTTATTATGAATGATAAATGCGCTGCCGGAACAGGACGGTTTATGCAGATCATGGCCAACAGGCTGGGAATGGACGTTGCAGACACGGGACATATAACTCTGGACCATTTAGATTCGGTATGCGTGATAAATTCAATGTGCACTGTTTTTGCCGAATCTGAGGTCATCGGTCTCCTTAATCGGGGATTTTCTCGTGCCGCGGTTATCCATGGACTGATTCAGTCGGCTGCGGAACGAATAGCTACTATGGCTGCTAGGATCGGACCGTTGCCACCGGTGGTATTCACCGGGGGAATGGCTCATAATTTAGCGTTACGCCAGGCGATAGAGCGCAAGCTTGGCTTGGAGCTGATCGCGCCCGAGGCTGCTCTATACGCGGGGGCGCTTGGCGCGGCTCTTCTTGCATGGGATATGGCGGATGCGCAAAACAAGGGGGAATAAATAGTGGCTGATACTTTTGAGCTGCTAAGACAAGTAAAAGAACAAGGCCGTAAGGTCGTGGGCGTTTACTGTAATTTTGCACCGCAGGAATTGATACTTGCGGCGGGTGCTCTGGGGTTTTCACTATGCGCGACAAAGGAAGAGCCGATAGCCGACGGTGAGAAGACGCTGCCGCGCAATTTCTGCCCGCTAATCAAGTCATCTTATGGATTTGCAGTTACTGACAAGTGTCCTTTCTTTCTCTATTCTGACATTGTAATCGGTGAAACTACCTGTGATGGCAAAAAGAAAATGTTCGAGTTGATGTCAGGCTTTAAAACTGTCTATGTTATGCGGCTTCCCTCCAGCTATACCGACAGCGACTCGCTAGCCATCTGGTTGAAGGAGATAGTGAAGCTAAAAGAGTATTTGGAGACCCAGCTAGGCGTCGAAATTACCAAGGAAAACCTGGACAAGGCTATTGCAACTCTCAACGTAGAGCGCAAAATGCTTAAAGAACTAGCGGGACTGATGAAAAATGATCCGGTACCCATATCCGGACAGGATATGCTTAAGTTGATGTGGGGGCGAAATTTTGTTTTTGACCGCGACGAGTTTATCGAACAACTGCAGCTTGTTATTGCTGACCTCAATGAAACTGTCGCAGCCGGCCAGGGCGCTTTTCCCAAGGGAGCCAAACGGATCATTGTGACTGGCGTGCCGACAGGAATCGGCTCCGAAAAAGTCATCAAGATAATCGAAGACTGTGGCGCTGCGGTGGTATATCTTGATAACTGTTCGGGGATGAAGTCTTACGAGACGCTGGTGGAAACCGATAAACCCGCTCTTGAGGCAATCGCAGAGAAATATCTCAATATCCCCTGTTCGTGCATGAGCCCTAATCCTACGCGAATGCAAAGAATGGTGGAATTAATTGACGAGTACAGTGCCGACGGCGTGGTCGATATCACCTGGATTGGCTGTCATACTTACAACGTTGAAAGCAGGGTTCTGAAATCATTTTTGAAGGCCAATAAGGATGTTCCGTTCCTGCAAATTGAAACTGATTATTCTCAGGGCGACAGTGAACAAATCAAATCCCGGGTTCAGGCATTTTTGGAAATGATGCTCTAGCCCGCTGAAACAGCAATACGAAAGGGGAAAACCATGGAACGCTGTCTCATTACATTTCCTTCAGTTTATCATGCCTTTCGCGCTGAACGGCTTCTTGGTCAACAACACATCAATGTAGAAATGGTGCCTGTGCCGCGTTCCTTAAGTGGATCCTGTGAAGGTATCGCCGCAGTGGTCAGCCAGGACCAACTCCAAGCTGCTGTGGATTTATTGGGTGAGCACCGGATCATTATGCTGCATAAAGGCATAAGAATAGTCGACTGATAAAGATAGTGCGCCGAAAGAATGCCACCATCATTGCAAACTACGAAAAATATTCGGTGATTGGGATCGGTGGCGGCCAAATATCCACGGCTTTATTTCCATGATAATTGGGGTATTTCCATGAGCAGATCAATAAAGCAAAAAGCTAAATACAATATTGACAAAATAAGCTGGAAAGATATATGATGGAACAAATAATAATGCTATAGCTGACTGGAAACCCAGAGGCACGGAAGATAGAAATCTATCCGTGCTTTTTTATTTGAAATAGTTGCTTTTATGCATGGCTCATTCCAGGCTTGTGAGTGCTCGCCGATCTGCAGCAGGCGAGGGCAAGGAATGGCGGAGTGCGTATCTTTGCCGGGGTAAAAGGGGCAAAATAAAGCGAAAACAAAGGGCAGTGCATGCCATGCAGAATTATTTGGAGCGATTGGGGAAGATTTTTATCATGAATAAAGTTAAAGATATTATTGAGTCCATTGGTAATACCCCGCTTTATCGACTGAACAGAGTCGCAGACCAGCTTAATGGGGTTGATGTTTATGTAAAGGCGGAATATCTAAACCCGAGCGGCTCGGTCAAGGACCGGGCGGCTAGAGCGATGTTTCTTGAGGGGATTCGATCAGGGCGGCTGACAAGAGAGAAGTCTTTACTTGACGCAACAAGCGGCAATACAGGAATCGCTTACGCCATGATCGGTGCAGCGCTCGGCTATAAAGTAACCCTTTGTCTTCCGAAAAATGCGAATGTTGAACGGAAACGTATTCTGCGGGCATACGATGCTGAAATCATCGAAACCGATCCGCTGCAAAGCTCGGACGGTGCGCAAATCGCTGCGAAAAAACTTGCGGTCGAGCAGCCTGATAAATACTATTACGCTGATCAGTACAACAATAACGAAAACTGGAAGGCTCATTACGATACTACGGCACCGGAAATCTGGGAGCAAACCGGCGGAAAAGTTACGCATTTCGTTGCCGGGATGGGAACTTCCGGAACGTTTACCGGAACGTCCAGAAGGCTGAAAGAATTAAATTCGTCTGTCAAAACCATTGCCATGCAGCCTGACTCACCGCTTCATGGACTGGAAGGGATGAAGCACATGGCGACGACGATTTTACCAGGGATCTATGATCAATCTCTTGCGGACAGGCAGATTGATATTGCGACAGAAGATGCGCAGTCGATGACGTTGCGCCTGGCGCGAGAGGAAGGCCTGTTCGTCGGTATCAGCTCAGGCGCCAATGTATGTGCTGCTGTGCAGCTTGCAGCCGATCTTCCGCCCGGATCGGTAGTCGTAACAATTTTGTGCGACAATGGTTTTCGGTATCTTAGCGATGAATTATGGGCCAGAGGTAAGGTATGATCAAACTAAGACAGGAACACTTAGCGGTAATAATCCGCTGCGGCGAAGCGGAATACCCTTATGAGTGCTGCGGAATACTAACGGGGAATTTGGCGGAAGACAAGGCTAAGATAGTCGGGAACATCTTGCCGATATCCAATGCCCGGGCAGAGAGCGACAAACACAACCGGTTTCTTATCACGCCGGAAGAGATGCTGCGCGGGGAAATGTTCGCCCGTAAGCACCAACAGGATGTCCTGGGTTTCTATCATTCGCATCCCGATCATCCATCAGCCCCCTCGGCATATGATTTGGAACATGCCTGGCCGTTTTACTCATATGTTATTGTTTCGGTTGTGCAGGGCAAGGCGGAAAGTATAACATCATGGGAACTGAAAAATGATCGATCTGAGTTTATAGAAGAATCAATCAGCAAGGAGAATGACATATGTCTGTAACAATATTAATTCCCACGGCGCTTAGGCTATTTACTGACGGACTATCTGAGGTAAGTGTAGAGGCAGATACCGTGGGAGGGGCACTAACAGAACTGGCGGCAAAATACACCGATCTGCAAAAGCATCTATTTACTGATAATAAGACGCTGAGAAGTTTTGTTAATGTTTACGTTAATGAAGAAGATATTCGGCAAAAAAATGGAATGGAGACCCCGCTTGCGGCAAATGATACGGTTATGCTCATCCCGTCGATCGCCGGCGGATCGTCAGCTGGAACTGAGGCTGCACGGGATAGTATTGATTTGCCGAATTTAACACAGGACGAAATTACCCGCTATAGCCGCCATTTGATACTTCCGGAAGTTGGTGTCATCGGACAAAGAAAACTGAAGAACAGCCGAGTTTTAATAATCGGCACAGGGGGACTAGGCGCGCCTCTGGCTATGTATCTAGCGGCAGCTGGTGTCGGCACGCTTGGCCTTGTTGACTTTGATTTTGTCGATGAGTCAAATCTTCAGCGGCAGATTATTCACGGGACGCGTGACGTGGGCAGACCGAAGATCGCATCCGCCAAAGACCGGATCAAGAGCATCAATCCCAATGTCAATGTCATTACCTTTGATACTAGGCTTACCAGTCAAAACGCTCTGGAAATTATCAAAGATTTTGACGTAGTAGCAGACGGCACTGACAATTTCCCAACCCGATATTTGGTTAATGATGCCTGTGTATTTCTCAATAAACCTAATGTTTATGGTTCTGTTTTCCGCTTCGAGGGGCAAGCTAGCGTTTTTTATGCGGAAAAAGGGGCGTGTTATCGCTGTCTCTATCCGGAACCGCCGCCGCCGGGAATGGTTCCATCCTGTGCCGAAGGGGGAATATTGGGTGTACTCCCCGGGATAGTAGGCTGTATTCAGGCCAATGAAACCATTAAACTATTAATCGGAGGAGGAGAACCGCTCTTCAACCGATTACTTGTTTTTGACGCTTGGAAAATGCGCTTCCGGGAACTTAAACTAGCCAAAGATCCCAATTGCCCTGTTTGCGGAACCCATCCGACAATCAAGGAACTGATCGATTACGAAGAGTTTTGCGGGTTGAAAAAACCGACTGATGATGTACAGCCCATCGAAGAAATTACCGCTGTTGAACTGAAGAAACTGTTTGACCAAAACCCCAACCTGCAGATTATAGATGTCCGGCAGCCTCATGAACTGGCGATCGGTAAGCTTCCAAACACGAAGGCGATACCACTAGGCCAGATTGTCAGACGACAATCGGAACTAGACCCTGGGCAGGATGCGGTTGTGGTATGCAAGGTTGGCGTGGTAAGCGCTATGGCTGTTCGGGCACTTCGTGAGTCAGGCTATACCGGCCGCCTGCTAAATCTTAAGGATGGGATAAATTCTTGGGCGAATGATGTAGATCCCAGCATAGCCAAATATTAATTTTGTTGTTCTAAAAAATATAGGAGGCGTTTATAGTGGCAGAAACAAGTAATACAATTCATATTCTAGGTGCTCCGGCAGCATATCAGCTTGCCAATGTAACCAAAACAGTCCCGCAGTTTGACTCGATTACTCCCCGGTGGTTACCCCGGTTACTTGACTGGAAACCTTTAGAGACAGGTATTTTCAGGTTGAATAAAGTTAAGGAAGGGGATACTCCGCTTGATGTCTTATGCAGTCAAAAAGGTGGTACAAGCATCCCCGAGGGCTATGTCGATTATGAATCCAAGCCGCGGGAATACATATTGAATTCCATTTCTTCCATTATTAATATTCATACCCGCATTTCCGACTTGTACAGTAGCCCCTATGATCAAATACAGGAGCAAATTCGCCTGGCGATTGAGAGTGTAAAAGAAAAACAAGAAAGCGAACTCGTAAATAATGAAGACTACGGGCTACTGCAAAACATAGCGGCTTCCCAGCGGATTCAGACGCGTAACGGCTTCCCTACTCCCGACGATATGGATGAACTGGTTTCTAAAGTATGGAAAGAACCATCATTCTTTCTGGCGCACCCCAGAGCTATTGCGGCGTTTGGCCGTGAATGCACCAGACGTGGCGTTCCACCGTCTACTGTCAGTCTGTTTGGTTCACCATTCTTAACCTGGCGGGGTATTCCGATTGTTCCGACAGACAAACTTTTTGTGGATGGTCTGAAAAAGCCAAAGAGTCAAGCCGGCAAAACTAATATCCTGTTGATTCGCACCGGCGAAAAAAAGCAGGGGGTTATCGGCCTTCACCAATCAGGGCTGCCGGGGGAACAGTCGAGAGGTCTGTCGGTAAGATTTATGGGAATTGACAAAAACGGAATCGGGTCATATCTTCTGGCATTGTATTGTTCCGCTGCTATTCTGACCGAGGATGCCATAGCGGTACTGGAAGATGTGGATGTAGGAAACTACTATGACTATAAATAATCGTGATATCAGTAATTCCGGTGTCGAGGCTACCGGAATTCAAGAAGGGTCTTTGCCAGCCGGCAGTGAACTGTTGCCGGACGCTGCTTTTCTGGCGGCTTTGGCCCAGGAGTATTTTCCTGAACTTTCCTCTGGAAAGATTCCGGAGAAGGAGCAAGGGAAAACCACAAGTTTATCAGAGGCTGAGTTAAAAGCTATTCCGGAAACCTTGAAGCTCGACGGTTTTAGGCTTGACGGAGGAGACACTCAACAGCTTCAAACGATCCAAGACGCGCCGGCAGCATTCTCTTTTCTGGCGGAGGCTAGGTCGATCTTCGCACAAGTAGGATATTCGGCGGGTAATCTTGTTGAGGCATCATCTCCGCCAGTAATACCGACAAGTAGTACTCTCCCGCAAAACACAAGATACGACCTGGGAATACATCCGGTGATTGTGCCGGCGGCTGGTCTTTCTGCCGACTATTTTGATGTGAATTCCGTCCGTAAGGACTTTCCAATATTGGCGGAGAAGGTAAATGGGAAAAATCTCATCTGGTTTGATAATGCGGCGACAACGCAGAAGCCTAAGCGGGTAATTGAGCGACTGAGCTATTTTTATGAGCATGAAAACTCAAATGTGCATCGAGGGGCGCATACTTTGGCTGCCCGTGCAACAGATGCTTATGAGTCGTCCCGGGAAACCGTAAGTAAATTCCTTAACGCATCCTCTGCCCAGGAAATCGTTTTTGTCCGCGGTACCACTGAAGCGATCAACCTAGTCGCCCAGAGCTGGGGAAAGTACAACATACAGCAAGGTGACGAAATAATTATTTCCTGGCTGGAGCATCATGCCAATATTGTTCCCTGGCAGATGATATGCACGGAAACCGGAGCTATACTGCGAGTGATTCCTGTAGATTCTTCAGGGCAGATTATGGTGGATGAATATGCAAAATTGCTTGGCCCCAAGACAAAAATAGTGGCGGTTACCCATGTCTCCAATGCCTTGGGTACAATCACGCCGGTGGCTGAACTGGTTCACATGGCTCACAGATATGGGGCCAAAGTGCTGGTGGACGGAGCACAGGCTGTTTCGCATCTGAAAGTGGATGTTCAGGCTTTAGACTGTGATTTCTATGCGTTTTCCGGCCACAAGATCTTCGGCCCGACCGGAATTGGGGCGCTATATGCCAAATCTGAGCTGTTACATGCAATGCGGCCCTATCAGGGTGGCGGGAATATGATTGTAGATGTAACCTTTGAAAAAACGGTCTATCAGGCCCCTCCTTACCGGTTTGAGGCTGGTACAGGCAATATTGCCGATGCTGTTGGACTGGGCGCCGCCATTGATTATGTGAATTCTATCGGGATTGAAAGTATTAATCGCTATGAACATCAACTGCTGGAATATGGTATGGAGACTTTGCAGCGCATACCTGGGCTAAGGCTTATCGGCACTGCCAAAGAAAAGGCTAGCGTACTGTCCTTTGTTTTGGAGGGCTTTACTACCGAGGAGATCGGTACTGCGCTGAGTCAGGAAGGAATTGCCGTTAGGTCAGGGCATCATTGTGCCCAGCCGATTTTACGCAGGCATGGTTTGGAAAGTACGGTAAGACCTTCGCTAGCTTTTTACAATACCCGCGAGGAAATTGACGTATTGGCTGCGGTTATACGCCAATTAAGAAGCAGTCGCAATTTCGGCTCTTTTAAGTAAGTAAGCAACTTATCACTAGAATGACGTTTAAAGGGCAGCGATTTTTCAGTATAAATAACGAGTACCCTTGGCGTAGTGCCAAGGGTACTCGTTATTTGTTCAACTAAACTTCATTTCTAACACGCTAGAATATTGTTTCTTAGAAGAAGAACTGCAAGCTGGCGGTATAAAGGCTGTCTTTACCGGTACCCACGACTTCTTTAAGATCTTGATATTCTGTAGTTAATACCACGCCCTTGGACAGGACATTCTGATAGGTTAAGTAATAGCCTTTGACATTATTATCCTGAGCTAGCGATCCGTTAGCCCCACCCGAGACCGAAGTCGCCACCTGCGAAGCGCCGCCGAAGCCGGAAGTGCCTGGAATGGCGAGGGAGTCAATCTTGCGGTAGGAGATTGCGAAAGCGTCACTGTGCGCTTTCGTTGGATCGACAAGGTTGAAGGTAGGGTAGAAATAAGGAACTACGCCTGTGCTGAGCTGAAGGGCATAAGCCTTGGTGGTGAGGTTAGGCTGGCTTGCACCGTTAACACTGAAGTTTTTAACTTTGGTGTTGACATACTCGCCGGTCAGATATACATTTCCTAGTTTGGTGTAAGCGCCGACATCCAACGAATCAGCTTTGACATCATACCTTGTGGTAGTGTCGTTGGCAAGCGGCCAGCCTCTTTCTCCCAGATTGACGGTCTGATAACCGAGGCTGAAGGCGGTGTTTTCAGCTGTTTTAAAAATGAAGTTGCCGATAGCTACTTCGTTAGTACCATAAGTATCTGAGGCGTCGCTATAGGGCTTGGCATCGACGAATGCGCCGACAAACTTGACGTTATCACTAAGGGAGGTGAACACTTTAACGCCGTCAAGGTTGCCGGTTTTGGCGTTCAGTAAACCGTTGGTGGCCCCAAGAGAATCAAAACGGCCAATGGTGAGCTGATCAAACAACGCGCCCTTAAAGGTGAAATAGGCACGATCGAAACCCACGGTGGAACTGCCAGTGCCGAAATTGACATTGCCGGTTACGAGGCGGGCGCCGTAAGTGGTTCTGTCATTGACATCGCCGTCTAAATAGACGCGCTGCCGAAAATCAAACGCATTGCTTCCCTGACTGTCAACCGCTTCATTGCTGTCGCCGGTATAGCGGATCTGGCTTTCATAGGTCAGGGCGATTTTGGTCTTGTCTTCAAGTTTCGAAACTCGAACGCCGAGGTTGTTCAGTTCGGTAGAGAACTCAACAGCCAGCTTGTCGATAAGTGCTTTGTTTTCAGCGTCGGCTTTATCGGAGCGGGCCAGCGCTTTGGCTACGACTTGCGCTAACTCATAGCGGGTCAGGGTTTTATCACCGCGAAACGTGCCGTCGCCATAGCCGTCAACAATACCGGCGGCAGCCAGTTTATCCACTGCTGCGTAAGCCCAATGTCCTTGGGGGACATCAGTGAAAGGGTTGGAGTCGGCCAGCGCGGTGCCGGTAATACCGAGTGCAAATACGAGAACCATAACAACTGTCAAAAACTTTTTCATTAGATTTCCTCCTTATGTATGTTACTATAAAGTCCAAAGATCCAGAAAGATTATGAATTGCCGAATGTTTCCTCAAAATATCTTGGACAAAGGACTTATATCTTATGCCTGCCTGAAACTCTCCTGGAATAGTAGAGAACTTGAGACTAAGAAGGTATACCCTCCTTTCTTTCCATTAGTTTCAGGCGGCAAAAGAATCAACGGTAGGGGCGGTTAGCATTGTGGTCAGCAGTATCTTTCTTAATATAAAAGGTTTATCGAACTATTGGGTTGGGCAAATCCCCCTTCACAACGGGGGGGTGGCTACGACTCGGATCCGGCTTTTGATCATGCCCATCCAACAGGTATATGGAAACTCGCCGGTCTTGTCGGGCATGAATTCCACGAGGTTGTCGCCGACGGCGAGCTTTTTGTCAATATGGTATTCAGGCAAAAGCAGCTCTTGGTTGCAACCGTTGTAGTTCGCTTCAGTTACTTTGATCGTCCACAGGACTTTAATGCCCTGTGTAACCTGAATAGCTGGGAATTTACTTTCAGTAATTTCCGTCGTGACCCGCTGCACGTTGCCGCTGAGCACCGACAAGGTGTAGCCGCCAGCAGTATCTGTCGTCGGCAGGAATGAGGTGGACACACCCTCCAGGGAAAGCCCCTGGAGAATCATTACACAGCCTAAGATCGCAACCAGCAGTGCGCTGCCTTTCATGAGGCCGTCGCGGAACCGCTTGGTAAGGAGGGTGCCGAGCGCTCCAAAGGCAAAGAGGCCGGGAATCGTTCCAAGAGCAAAAATAAGCATTGCGGCTGCGCCGTAGAGTGTGCTTTTAGTGCCCAGGGCGTAAACCTGCATAATCTGCAACGGCCCGCAGGGCATGAGTCCGGTAAGAAGCCCAATTCTGAGTGGGCCTTGGACGTCGCCGTGCAGCAGTTTCTTGGCAAAAAACTTCGGGACAATGTAATTAATTCGTCGCAAGGTCGGAAAAATGTCCAGCAGAGTGATTGCCATTACCAGCATATATAGGCCGCCAAGAATCGGAATTAACCCTCTGAGGAGGTCTGTCAAGGCGAGCACCTGCCCGATACCACCGACGATTCCGCCGACAGTGGTATAAGAGATCACCCTGCCGGTATTGTAAAATACCGCCGGCCTAAAGGGTGCAATCAGCGTCGTTGGGTGACCATCAGGTGAAGCGGGGTCGCCAGATGCTGAAGATTGTGGCAATTTGCATTTCAGGCACTGGGTTAGGATAATTCCTCCGCACATTCCGATGCAATGGAAAGACGACAGTAGTCCAAAAAACAGGATCAACCAGAAGCCTGCATTGCTAGAAAGTTTTGGTAAATAATTCAGATACAACAGCTCCTGGAAAAACCGCAAGATATTCAACTGAAAAAAGCCATCGAAAATTGCGCAGATCACCAAGACCGTTGACAATGTCAGTATCGTCCAGAGCAGGGGACCATGTTTTTTAAAATGCGACATGCCTATTCCACCAATTTTTCGAAATGATTTTTCGCCAGGGAAAGACAACCGGACAATCAAAGCAGACATTCAAAGTGTATCTTTGTTTGCTCCGACCAGTAATTTGCGCTGGTTCCCGCTGATCGCTGTTGCAACTCCAAGGGTTTTTAATTTGAGGTTTCTCAGGCTTAGGGAATTTACTAGCACGGACAAGGAACTCAGTGCCATTGCGGCAGCTCCGACCGTGGGGGTAAGATGGCCGGTCGCGGCAAATGGTATGGCGACCAAATTGTAAATAGAGGCCCAGAAAAGGTTCTGGATAATTTTATCCATCGTCTTTCTTGCTAACCTGATAGCGGCCGGCAGGGTTGAAAGATCGTTGTTGAGCAGGATGATGCCACCTGTTTCAATAGCCACATCCATTCCGGTGCCGATCGCGAAACCTACATCGGCTGCCGCAAGCGCAGGTGCGTCGTTAATTCCGTCACCAACCATTCCGACGACATGGCCTTTGGCTTTCAGCTTTTCAACCAGTTGTGCTTTATCTTCCGGTAAAACCTCTGCAAACACGTTTTTGATTCCGGTGGAGGCAGCCACCGCTTGCGCGGCATTTTTGTTGTCACCGGTGATCATGTACACTGTTATACCCATTTTTTCAAGCTGTTGAACCTGTTCTTTGGTGTTTTCCTTGATCGTGTCTGCCAGGCAGATCAGTGCAGCGAAGTCGCCGTCGACCGCAACAAGCACGGCGGTTTCACCGCGCCCGTAGGGCTGTGTCAGCAAGGAATCAAAAGCACTGCGGCTTATTCCCTGTTCAACAAGATAATCTGCATTGCCTACCAACACGATTTTTCCCGCAATGACGGCTCTGACTCCCTTACCAGGTATTTCTTCGAATTCTTCCGTCTCTGCCAGCCTGGCGGCAGAGATCTGCAGCCCTTTATCATAAATAGCCTCGCCAAGCGGGTGTGTTGAATTTTTCTCCGCACCAGCCGCAAACATCAAGATCTCTTTGTCCAGATACTGCTTGCTGCCATTTTCTGAAAAGATGACTTCTGTCACATGTGGTTTCCCGGTGGTGATGGTGCCGGTCTTGTCGAGCACAATGGTGTCAATATCATGTGCTTTTTCCAGTACCTCACCATTTTTGATCAGTATGCCGTTTTGGGCACCTTTGCCGATGCCAACCATAATCGCCGCCGGTGTGGCGAGTCCCAGTGCACAGGGACAGGAAACTACCAGCACAGAAACGGCGTTGATGATCGCAACATCAATTACGAAAACTGATTGATGAAAAATAGCGAAGTACCAAACCAGAAAGGTCAGTAGTGAGATGGTAAGGATGCAGGGAATGAAATACCCCGCCACCTTATCAACCACTCTTTGAATCGGCGCTTTGCTGCTTTGTGCCTCTTCAACATATTTAATAATTTCGGCGAGCCTTGTTTCATTGCCAACTTTGCTGGCCCTGAATGTGAAGCTGCCGGACTTGTTAAGTGAGGCTCCTGTGACAAAATCGTCAGTCGTTTTCTCCACAGGGAAACTCTCACCAGTTAGCATTGATTCGTCAACAAGAGAATACCCGGAGATGATAACGCCGTCCACGGGTATCTTTTCGCCTGGCTTTACAACAATAATATCTCCGATGGCGACATCGCTGATGAGGATGTATTCTTCTTCGCTGTTTCTCAGGACGCGGGCATTTTTGGGAGAAAGCTCGATCAGCGACTTGATTGCTTTCGACATTCTGCCCTTGGCCAGCGATTCAAGATACTTTCCTAGCAGCACTAAGGTTATAATCGTCGCCGAACCTTCAAAATATAAACTTTTAATGCCTATTTCATAGGCCGCTCTTTCAAAGATGCAAATGTATACGCTGTAGAAATAAGCCGCACTTGAGCCTAAAGCGACTAAGAGGTCCATCGAAGCCGCGCCCACCCGCAGAGAATGGTAGGCACTGCGGTAGAAGCGATAGCCAACAATAAACTGTACAGGTGTGGCAAGGCCTATCTGAAGCCACCAAGCATGCAAACCGTAGAGGCGAAGGCGCAATTCATCAAGAAAATAGCCCCAAGCAGTTGTGGTATTGGGGTCGAGTATGTCATGACAAAATCCCGCTGCCGAGGATATCATGCAGGTAAAGAGCGGCGCACTCAGCAAGGCGGAAATAATAAGCCAGCGCTGCAGCTTGCGCTGTTCGGCAACCGCATGATCTGTCCCGTTATTAAACGTCGCGGTAGTTTCTTCTACCGCAAAACCAAGTATTTCAATGATTTTTGTCAGGTCCGCAAGTTCCAGCTGACTTTCTTCATACTCCAGAAACACTTTCTCCGACGCATAACTTACCGAAACCTTCCGAACTCCGTCCAGTTTCTCCAGGCTTGCTTCAATCGCAGCGGAACACAAGGTGCAGGTCATTCCATACACATTTAGGGTCACAGATTCGGCCATTTGGATCACTTCCTAGGTTAACTTAATGTTTAAATGGTCGCCTGCAGCAATATTGTTTCGGTGAGGCCGAGCGACTTTGCATCGACATTTCGGGCAATCGATCGGGTATTTTCCAGAAGATCACGAACATGGTGGGCGATAAGGTTAAAATCGGCCGTGTTTCTTACGTCGCTGATACGGCGAGGACGAGGCAGATTGACATTGATGACCTCTTTGATTGTACCGGGGCTGCCTGACATTACGGCAACACGATCCGCAAGCCCAACCGCTTCTTCGATGTTGTGCGTTATAAAGACAATCGTTTTGTGGGTTTCTTCCCAGATTCTCAGTAGCTCATCCTGCATCAGATCTCTGGTCTGAGCGTCTACGGCGGCAAACGGTTCATCCATCAGCAGCACCTCAGGGTCATAGGCAAGTGCACGGGCGATAGACACCCGCTGTTTCATGCCGCCGGATAGTTCATAGGGATACCGATCTTCAAAACCGTTCAAGCCGACAAGCCTGATAAAATTATCGCTGATTTCGCGGCGATCTTTGGCGCTTACTCCCTTAATTTCCAGGCCAAACTCGACATTGCGCCGTACAGTGCGCCAAGGGAACAGACCATAGCCCTGCAGCACAATCCCCCGGTCCAGTGCCGGGCCGGTAATCAATTTGTTATCGATGGTGATCTCACCTGATTCCGCACGGGTCAGCCCGGCTAAGAGATCCAAGAGTGTCGATTTCCCGCAGCCGCTGGGTCCGACGATAGTCAGAAATTCTCGGTCTTTTACCGTAAGGTTGACATCTCGCAATGCCTGAAACGTTTCGTCTTGCCCATTGTTATTTCTCTTGATTTCAAAGTTCATATTCACATTATTGATAACAATTTTATCTGATTCAGTTATGATTTTAGCCGCCGCAGCTGGCTGCGGTTTTTCATTCGGCATGGGTTTTCACTTCCTCATCTTAATCATCTAATGGTGTCCACCAGCAGCGAAACTCATTTCCCATGCCCGTCTTATCTGCTGAACCGCAGGACGGGCGTGGGACAAGTTATCCGGACAATTGGAATCGGGTTAGCTTTGAGTCGGGTCAGATATCGACGGATTATAAAACTGATGGGTTACAAGATCGGCAGGTTTCAATTCATTCTTTTTAAGGAAGCCGCCTTTGACAAGGTCGTCAATCCACGGCTGAAGTTCATCCTCCGGAACCGCTGTATCTGAGGCATAGTAATGAGTGCCTGTGGCGGTTAGGTTAAGCGCTTTTGAGGTCATCGCCGCCGCTTCTTCATGGTGGTGGAGAGCCCAAATCTGCGCTTTGGTAATCGCGTTGACAAATCCCTGCACCCGGTCAGGGTGTTCTTTTAAATATTTATCGGAGAAGAAATACAGGGCGACGGCAGTTCCCGGTCCCATGGCTGAATCGGAGGAATCACCGATCTGGACGAGACCTGTTTCCTTGGCGAGATGATAATAGGGAGGATGCACTTCAGCGATGTCGATATCGCCCTGTTCAACCGCCTGCAGAGCTTGCTGATCAGAATCAAAGGAAACGAACTTAAGCCTTGTTCTGTCCAGGGCGTAGCGGTCGAAAATGATGCTTGGCACAAAGGTGGTGCAACTTGGAATTGTGCCGTTCATTAGTATCTTCTGGCCCACTTTGTATTTCTTGATATCTTCCCAGGATTTTATCGGCGAGTTTTTGCTCACATAATATCTCATGTGGCGATATTGCGCATCTTGTGGCTTCATCGGTTCGAGATCGTCCCGTGAAACGCCCTTTACCGTTGCCCCACCTTTGATAAACATCGCCAGCTCATTGGGGTGCGCGTCACCGATATCGTTATTTCCGTTTAAAATGGAAGCCAACTGCTGGGGATAATCCACCGTTCCGGTAAAAATGATTTTAAGGCCCTGTTCAGCAAAAAAGCCTTCCTGGTCCGCCACGAGATACGGCGTGACACCGCAGTCTTGACGGGTATAAGTGCGAATTTCGACAAGCTTTTTGCCCTCGGCGGTTGTTGTTGCGCCGGAGTTTTGCACCCGACCAAGGTAAGAGCCTACCCCGATGCCGGTGACTACCAGCAGGGCAACGACGCCGCCAATAATCAGTTTGGTTTTTTTGTGTACTGTCATTTAAAACATCTCCTTTTATTTTTTTAATAATTTATTCAGGCGCTAAAACGCCGATTGCCTCCAGATGGAGAAACGGCTCTCAAGTTTTTGGAACAGGACGTTAATCAGGATGGAGAGTAAGGTAACGTAGACCACGATGCCATACATCATCGGGATATTGTAAGACATATTGGCTGAAAGAAACTGCCAACCGAGTCCCTCGCTGGCACCCACCATTTCCGAGGCGATAATCATATAGAAAGCCAACTGGGCGCTATATCTGAGACCAGTAAAAATGAATGGAAGCGTTGAAGGAATAATGATCTTGAAAAAGAGGGTGCTGCGATTTGCACCCATGGACCGGGCAGACTTAATAATAGTCCTGTCAACATTTCTTACCCCGTCGATCGTGTTAAACAGCAGTGGCCATTGAGCGACCCACAACACTACCATTACTTTTTCCAGATGACCAATACCGAACAAAATCATAAAAATAGGAAAAAGCGCAAAGGGATTGAGTTTTTCGCACATCCGCAAAAAAGGCATCAGGACCTTCTCAAAGGTTTTATAATAGGTGCCGATGATGAGTCCCATGGGAATGCAGATCAGAACCGATAAAGCAAAACCAATGCCGATATTGACCATGCTATAGGCTGTTTGTGTAATCAGCATGCCGGATTTAAGCGAGTCGAGGATAGCGCGGACAACTGCCACCGGTGGCGGAATAACCGCGCTGGGCACGAGCTCAGTGGCCGCTGCAAATTGCCAGAAAGCAAAGAATGCAATCAGTGGCAGACTACCGTAACCGATGCTTCTTAAATTTACAGCCAAGTGTTTCATTGTTATCCTCCTCCTAGCGAATTAATATTAGAGATTTAAAAAATCCCCTTTACGGCAAGAGATGCTGTTGTCTGTAGAATTAGCCTTTAATTGCTCCACTCAATCAGCTCTTCGGCGGTATCTTCCTGCCAAACAATAATATTGCGTTCAAGCCATTCAATAAGGTAGTTGATCAGAAGCCCAATAACTGCAACTAAAAGAACGGCAAAATAGATGCGTGGAATCATCGCCATCCGTTGCGACTGATGAATCAACCAGCCAAGGCCCGAATTAGCGCCCATCGTTTCAGCACCGATCAGCATCATAAAGCAGATGGTTATGGCCGTGCGAGTGCCGATCATAATTGATGCTAGGGCACCAGGGACAATTACCTTGAAGAAAATGGTCAACTGCCCCGCTCCCATAGAGCGGGCGCTTTTAATGAGCAGCGGATCGACTAACTGCGTTCCGGCAATGGTATTAAACAGCAGTGGCCAGATTGCCGACCAAAAAATTACGGTATAAATCCCGCCGTTGCCGACCCCGAAAATGATTACAAATACGGGAAATAGAATAAAGGGAGGAACCTGTGACAAGAACACCATCAGAGGATTCAGCAACCGTGCCAGTTTAGGAAAGGCCCCTGCCAGAATGAAGCCTAAGGGAAGGGCAACGGCCGCTGCCATAATAAAACCGATGATGACCCTTCCCAAGCTGATTGAAATGTCAATGGCGATATTTGCAAAGCCTAGCTGAATGGATTCTGCCAACACTTTGGATAGTGGGGGGACGAAATGCGGGTCTACAAGACCGGTGAAAGGAATGACCTGCCAAAATAGAAAGAATCCAAGGATAATATAAAAACTTTTGCAGTTATGGTGGATGCTAAGTAAAGCACTTTTCAAAGTTTGATCCTCCGTTTCCAGTGAATTGCCGGCTATGTATGCTAATTATAGGTGTCAAGCACTTTGTCGAAGATATCTTCCGCTAAGCGCAGCCCGCCACGATAACCGGCATAACCGCGGTCGAGCACAAGCCTGTAGGCAATGGGGACGCTCACGATCAGAAGATCGGCATTAATTTTTTGGGCAAGATCCCTGTCCCAGGCGCTGCCCAAAATTAAAACCCGAGTGTCGTTTACATCTTGCGCGATTATCTCTTGTATCGCGCCGCCGTCATCATTGAATTCCACTTTAGCGCTTCGATATTGGGAGATGTTCGCAAATAAATCTTCTATAGCTGGCCTGAATTGTTCAGGCGTGTCGTCGACAATAAACTGCTTCGCAGGAATAATACCGAGTTCATTCAACAGATATTTGGAGAACCCCAGGGCATAGCTGGCGTCGAGCAGGGTATAAAAACGCCGAGGCAGGCCATAGCGGAATTCCAGGGTGAAATCAATTGTTCTCTCGAGAAAGAAATAAAATTTCTTTTCTTCTTTCTTGATGAAGTCTTCGACTATGAAATTATCTATTCTGGCAAATTCCCCAACTAGCCTTAGAAAATTTGAGGTTTCTTTACCTCCGACGGGGAGGTAAGGAAAGTGAAAGAACGGAATGCCGTATTTATCCTGTAAATGATTTGCAATATCAAGTCCGACCCAGGAGCTGGCCACAATATTGAATTCGGCATTGGGAAGGTTGCGCCACTCGGCAAGCCCGGCGGACTCTTGCCCGAAAAGAACATTAACTTTAAGGCCGATGCCTTCAAGAATTCTTTTCAGTTCCGCCAGATTACCATCCCAGAACGGGTCCTGATAAGGCACTGTTGCAAATAAATTCACCAGGCTCTTTATTGTCTGGTTGCCTTCTCTAAACTTGTCGGTGTACTGATCGATAATGGCCTTTATAACCACCTCGTGGCTGATAAAGTTGTTGCTCTTGAAGCCGCCGGTTTCCGCGTAGACAAGGGCAATATCTTTTTGCTGATATTTTTTAGCGACCTTGCCCACATCATCGCCGACAATATCGGAGGTGCAGCCTGTCAGCACAACGAAGAGTTCGGCATCGATGACCTTGAAGGCTCCTTCAATGACGCTCTGCAGTTTGTCCTCGCCGCCAAAAACGACTTCCAGGTCGCTTGCATTTGTGCAGGGAATCGTGTTGCCGCCAGTATGTCCCTCGCCTTGGGCAAGCAGACCACTGACTTTTCCACCGCAGCCCGGCCCGGAATGCAAAATAGGCACGGCACCGTTGATTGCGACAACAGTTTGCTGCGCGCCGATCGCGCAGGTGTATCTTGGTTGTTCAATAAATTTAGCCATTTTGCTGTCCTCCATGAAAAGTCCGGGAATCCTGTTCGAGCCACCACTGAGTGTAGGGCAAGGTGCTGTGCGCCGCTAAATTTTCGATATACTCCCGATTTTCCAGTGTTTCGTCAATTCGTTTTGCGTAATTAAGCAGTCCTTCGTAGCCGAAGCCAAACTGCTCATCTTCCACTACCAGGCTGGGAATGCCGAGCTTTGCACCCCAGATCTGCATTTCGGGGTGACGGGCAATCAGAAGTTCTGGTTTGAGCTTGTTTAAGACGTTAACAATTTCGAAGATTTGCTTGTTGCATATGTTGCACTGCTTGATGTCGCCATAGGTATTGACCACGTGCGCCAAGGCGTCCGAGACAAGGGCCTCATTATCGAAGATCGGATCATGATGAAAAAGAGAGGCCCCGGTGACATTGAACCCCAATTCGTATAAAATGGCGATGAGCGAGTGTCCGTGGGCCGCACCGGCAGTGACGAAGGCAGATTTGCAAGCAAATTTGCGGCGATATGGCTCAAGAAGCGGGATGATCCGCTCGTGTTCTTTGCGGATGATTTCTTCCACCTCGTCGCGTCGGTCGAGAACCTTTCCAAGTTCCCTGAACCACGCATCCGTCCCGGACAATCCAAAGGCCGGCGGCGACTTTATCTCTGGAACGCCGTAAACTTGTTCCAGGGCGGCCCCAATATAACTGCCCAGTGTCGGACAAATCTGAATAGTTGCCGCAGCTTCCGAGATGTGCTCAAGTTGTTTGATTGTTGAAAAAGGCACGACATAATCAGGCTCATAGCCGAGGCTTCCCAGCAAATCATCAAAAATATGGCTGCCCCAAAAATTGATGATATTTACCTTGTTCGTTTTCTTGCTGGGAACTTTGACAATTTTCCTGACGATGGAATGATAGGCCGCGTCAAATCCGGTGGTCCAGACCTTGGATTTAAATCCTTCACAATAGCAGCTCACAACCGGAATGCCAAGTTCTTCCGTCATTTTATCCGCGACGCTTTCAACGTCATCGCCAATAATTCCGGAGGCACAAGAAGTGGTAATGAAAATTGCATTAGGCTGTACTCGCTGATAAGCCAGCCGAACACCTTCCTCCAGTTTTTTTGTCGCCCCGAAGA
>Ga0364910_1017_pt1 | contig 137109 bp, 107 predicted proteins | sample SorcelJu500001C4_3_FD_206970 | JGI IMG/M metagenome (GOLD analysis project Ga0364910, IMG submission 206970) | Enriched cells from Trout Bog Lake Hypolimnion, Wisconsin, USA - BchlTB.June25.5000.01.C4 | ecosystem: Environmental > Aquatic > Freshwater > Lake > Hypolimnion/Profundal zone | place...
ACAAAGACGGCGGATAAAGTGACGAGTTCAGAACGTTAAGGCGGAGTCGGCCCACGCCTTACGGCGCATAAAGCCGGAGCTTCGTCACGTCCGGCATCCTTGCGGTCCTCGCCGCTCGACGCAACAACAAAAGAAGCACGGGGACGTTCATTTTACCTCCTGACGTTACCTAACGTCGAACTACCCAAGACTCATCGCCCTCAAACAACAAAAAAGGCCGCGCTATTGCGGCTTGGGATTGTGCGAGGGGACAGCAGCTGTTATTTCAAATTATGCAGGAATCTGTAATACCATAGCGAAAGTCTTGTCTTACAAGTACATATAAGCTTTCACTTCATTAGTAAATACAGCATAAAAAGGAGTTTAATTATGAAATTCAACAAAAGCAAGTTCATTGTCTTCTCACTTACGTTTGCCTGGATTATGGTACTCATGCTCCAACCAGTGTATGCCCAGACCTGGAAATTCGCGATGATAAGCGATACCCATGATAATGACATGCTAAATACCAAAACAGGGGTTACGTCTTACCTCCCACCCATCATCAACTACATTATCGCCGAACATCCTGATTTTGTTTTACAGACAGGAGATTTGATTACTGGAGCCTTAACCCAAAAATCATCTCCGGTATGTGGAAAGGATGATGCGCAATATGCTTATTATAATCAAGCAACTGCGCCGCTTGTCCGGGGAAACATTCCTGTATACGTTATTCGGGGCAACCATGATTATGGTTATCGCAATGAAGATCCAGTGGTAACCAAAGCATACCTGGATACTTCAGCACGCGCTATGCCGCAGAATGGCCCACCAAATGAAAAAGGATTATCCTATAGCTTCGTACACAAAAAAATAAAGTTCATTATGCTTGATCAATATGTAAATTCGTCCAACGGAACTGTCACGCTGCCCATGGATTGGCTAAAGAACGAACTATCAATCAAGCAAGGTGCGGAAAATATCTTCGTCATGGGCCATAGTCCAGCCTATTCCCCTGATAACACCGCGAGTAATAATGGGGGACAATACAACTTATTTGATCAGCCTACCCTCCGCGATCAATTTTGGAAACTACTCACTGATAATCATGTTACCGCCTATGTTTCTGGACATGAGCATCTCTACTTTCGCGGTCAGGTAAATGGGCTACCCCAATTAGTTATCGGCAATTTAGGCTCAATCATGAGTTACAACCCCGCCACCGTGGATAGCCGCATGACAAACGTCTTCCCAACAACTCCTGTACCTAGTGCGCAAGGTCGCCCGGGATATATCATCTTCACGGTAGACGACAGTAAGAAATCGATCACTGCCAATGAGTACTTGTTAGATGCAAACAACCATAAATACTTATATGATACATATGTTCTTGTTCCATAATCAGAAAAACCACTTCCGGCTATGAGTTTGCCCTCTACTAATAGGTTATATAACCAAAGGCTCCGCATCGCTGCGGAGCCTTGATTTTATTGGAGCGCCTGATTTATTAACCGTTTGCTTTTTTTCAGGTTCTTGAGCTAAAATGTCAAAAATCGTAATGTAATCAAGTTTCCCGGCTGACCTCTTCCTGTTCACGGTTATCGAAGTCTTGGGGCCACTCTCCAGTAAAAAATTCCGTTTCTCTTAGATCCATCCGTTCTTGTCGTGCCTGCTCCTCAGCCAATTCCTCGGCGTAGGCCAGAAGTCGTTCAAGTCGTTCTTTTGTCTTGCACCTCAGATGGGCGTCCAGGTTGTTCACGTGTTCACGGCTAGGTCCGTAGTGGATTATTTCCTGCTCGATACTCCAGCAAAGCTTACGGAGTGAAAAGGCTCTCATGACCTCACCTCCCGCTATTGTGTTTTTCGTGAAGTTATAACCTTTTATTGACCAACCTTATATTTAATTTCATTATAATCCCATCTTTTGTGTTTCTCAAACCCAATTTACGGTAATAGATAGATATGGGCTCGAATAAACACTCAAATAATGTCTAAAAGTCTCCGAATTATTCTCTACCTCCTTATATCGAGATTTTACAAATTATAAGATGTGTCGTGGTTGCGAAAGACGGCCAGTGAACTCCTCTATGTTTAATTTATTTACTTGTCGATTACACACTTCTGTCGAATATAATACCATAGGAGGGAAGTTGACTTTAGTGGATTTTTCTCCAACTAGGAGTGACGAGCATGAAAATTTTTGGACTAGTAGGCAGCCCGCGCAAAGGAGGCAACACCGATATCCTTGTTCAGACAGCGCTAAAAGGCGCTCAGTCCCAAGGGGCTGAAACCAGCATTGTCTATCTTAATGATCTGAACATACGTGGCTGCCAGGCATGTTATGCCTGTAAAAAGACCGGGCGGTGCAGCGTTAATGATGATATGCAGATCATTTACCGCTTAATCGATGAATCTGATGCTGTCATCATTGGCTCTCCGATTTATTTCGGACGAATTTCCGCCCAATTGGCGCCTGTAATGGATCGTTTCTTTGCGTATTTGAAGCCCGATTTTACCACCAGACTCCGCCCAGGAAAGAAATACAGTCTAATATTCTCATACACCCAGCCGGACTTTACCTGTTACTTACCTTGCATTAACGCAATAGCTCAAGTTCTTGACTGGCTTGGCTTTGAACCAGGGTATGAACCATTTGTGGGAGCGGGGCTGGCTGATGCGGGCGCCGTACTGAAAAACCGTCTTTTTCTGGACGCCGCTTCCGCAATGGGAAAAACTCTTGTCACTAAATGATTGAGTATTTCAAAGCAGGTAGCTTGGTTGAAGGAAGCAAGGGCGTTCTTATTGCTTCTTTTTCTTGACCTAAATATTACGCAGGTGTAATATTATATTAACGAACTATATTGGAAGGATAAATTATGGAACTTGCTAACGTTGAATTCATGCTTTTGCAGATTATCTGTGAACAGCAGGAGGTTTCCGGCTATGAAATTAACCAGTTAGTAAAAAAGCGGGGCTACAAGGAATGGGCTGATATTGGCACTACCTCTATTTACGTTGGTCTTAATAAATTAAGTAAAAAGCAGCTTGTAAATTCCCACATAGACACAGCAAAGCAAGGTAAAGGGCCTATGCCCAGGAAATTTGCAATAACTAATGAGGGTAAGGAATTATTAAAACAGCAAATATTGCTGGCCCTATCATCTTCACGGGAAAGAAATTACAGATTCGATTTAGCGCTTGCGGCAACTCCATTTTTAACTTCAGAAGAAGTCATTGTAGCACTGAATAAAAGAAAGAAATTCCTTGCTGCCGCTGCTGAAAACATCAACAAGAAATTTGAAGCACAAGGCGGCGCCAGACTGCCGTTCAATGTACAAGCATTATTCCGACACCCGCTTTACTTAATTAAACATGAAATTAATTTTATGGATATTTTAATAACGGAGTTATCACCAGAAAAATGATTCCAAGGAGAAATGAGCAAATGATTATTGACAATTTCTCGCCTTTTTCAGGCCGCCACTGCGAAACTACTGCTACCGGCAGTTTGCTGAAATGTTTAGGAATTGAAATATCTGAGGCAATGCTGTTTGGTATTGGTGAAGGGTTAGGGTTTATTTACTGGGACATGAAAATTATGCCCTTTCCGTTTATTGGCGGAAGAACCAAGCCGGATCTTCTTACTCTGAACATTGTAAATAGTTTAGGTCTGCAAATTGATGTAAGAGAGACTTCTTCCCCGAAAACTGCTTGGGAAACTGTTAAAAACAAAATAGACGAAGGAATCCCGGTCGGATTAAAACTTGACTGTTATCACCTGGATTATTTCACGCAAAAAGTCCATTTCGCCGCTCATTATGTGGCCATGTATGGCTACGACGATAATTTTGCCTATCTAGTTGATACAGCTCAACAGGGCACAATGGTAAAAACAAGTCTCGAATCTTTTGCCTTGGCAAGAAACTCCAAAGGACCGATGTCTTCCAAAAATCTATCGTATACCATTAAGAAAAATGAAGAAATACCTGATTTGATGGCAGTCATTACAAAAGCAATCAAAAGAAACGCCCATGACTTTATTAATCCGCCGATAAAAAATTTGGGCTATAAAGGAATTGAAAAAACAAGCGCAGAGATAAAAAACTGGTTTAAGCGGAGCAAAAATATTGAATATGACTTACTATTAACAGCCACTCTGATGGAGTGCGGCGGAACCGGCGGCGCGCTCTTCAGAAAGATGTACCGAGATTTCTTAAAAGAATGTTTGACGATATTTGATAATGCCGCCATCCAAAACGCATACAATCAATTTACGGAAATTGCTCCTTTATGGACGGAAGTGGCCAAACTTATCAACAAAGCCGGAGAAACTCAGGAAATAATATACTTAAACCAGGCTTCGGATATTCTTTCAGAATTAGCAAAAAAAGAATATGCAGCAATGGAGCAACTTTCAAACATCAATTAACGGCAGCATCTAATCGACACGAATCAGCGCCCTGAACTACCGTATTCTTCTCCTACCATTCCCAATAAACTTCCGATAACGGCAGACATAATAATCATTGGAATAACCGCGTCAATTTCTGTTTTCATAACAAGAATAATCACCGGAACGGCCAGTACCTCAGCAACCAGCATCCCTTTAAGCCAGCCACGCAAAGAAAGCTGAACATAGTTAACTACAAAGGCAACAACAATCCAATGAACAAACGCCGAAACAATTGAATACATATCAAGCTGCTGTATTACCATTGGTACAATATCGATTACCCCAGCTACAATGCCACAAATCAATGAAAATATCCACTTATTCATATCGTTCTCCTCTTTTTAAAACTATTATTATCCATTCGTTTTTTAGCAATAATGTAACTGACCGCGTGTTGGTGAGAGATATTGGCAGACATACAGTCAACGATTTCTTCCCCACACTCGATAATCTCCCAATCGTAATAGTAGCCGGCTAAATCGCCTGACCGATAAAAGAACTCTGTTTTCTCCCAGTCCGGCGCAGGTGCAATAAATGGTTTCTCCACAAAAACAAGATGGGCGTTAAGACCTCCCGAGTGCGTATGTTGTTTGTAATTCTCAAAGTGTTTTTGCCGTTGTTCTGGCGGTAAAAACTGCAGTGCTCCCATAGAATAAATAACTTCATAACAGTCGGCAATTTCATAACCTATCATATTGGCATGAATGGCATTGACCGCATAGCCGACTGATTGACTATACTGCTTAATCTTTTCTATCCCCGGCAAAGATATTTCCAGTGCATCAACAACGCAGCCGCACTTGGCGAAATAAATAGCATCCCGCCCCTCGCCACTGCCAATATCTAAGAGATGCTTGTCTTGCTGTGGGTTATCCTGAATAAGGCCCACAACCTCCTCAGCCAGCGAAGAATGTCTTAACCCCCAATAATACTCCTGCTTCTCATACTCCTTGTCATAAGGGCTTGCCTTTTCCTCAAAGTTCACACCGGTAAGTAACCGATCAATGGATGCATCCAACGCTTTTCCTAAAGCGGGCAACAACGCTGTATCAGGTAGCGCATTACCCTTTTCCCATTTTGAAATCGCCTGTCCGGTAACATTAAGAAGACTGGCCAACTGCTCCTGGGTATATCCCTTATCCTTCCGCAAAGAGGCAATTCGCCGCCCGAGCTTACTCCCGTCGAGCATAATTCTATCTCCTTTTTCCCTATAGCTGTGCTGATACATTAATTGTAACTCTGCTAGCAACCATAATCCACCAAATATTGGTTGAGCGATTGCCCGATAATCCAACTCACCGTTGAACAACAAAAACAGTGGAACCAACTGGATTAGAACCTGCACTGGATAGACGCAAAAATACCCGCCTGGGAAAGTCTCCCCCACGGGTATTTTTATTTAGCATATACCAATTTGGTTGTGTCTTTCACTCCGCTAAAAACTCATGGCTCTAGATGGTTCTTCCAACCGGACACGCCAGTTCACACCGCCGGCAATATTTGATCACCCGAACAGGCTCAGCGATACCTTCAACGTCCTGTATTTCGGCGGTAGCTTCATCAATTGCCATCTGAATATCACATCTAGCGCGATTATAATCGCCATTCCGCCCAGGAAGCTCTTCCCTGCCGAATTTTTCCGCAGTATAAATCTTCTCCCGAAACGATTGTTGCGGACATCTTTTATTGCACCTCTCATCACAACCGTTACAAGGATCAAAGGTTAACGGTCCGGTCGGCGGAAGATCAACATTAACAGCCATAGCCCGCAGACGAACCTGCGACCCATATTCAGGGGTTAATAGTAAATTGTTTTTCCCGATGCAGCCAAGTCCGGCCAGTGCAGCGGCATCTTTTAAGTATATCCCGCCTTTTTCCACATGATAAGGCAAATTAACAGCTTTGATACCGTACTCTTCGGCAAGCCATTTGCCGAGTTTATTAGTGATAGCTATCAGCCGTTTATTGCCAGTAGGACTGATTTCGCCATACCAGTAGTCTAGTTCCGGCTGCTTCGCTGGATGGGCATAGGCTATGACAACCACGGATTTCGCTGTGTCAGGCCAGTCCACTTCGCCTGATTTCTTGTCAGGCATTTTTCCCTCATAAGCCCCGACACTATTATATTCCGGCATTTGGGGCGCCACCGTGTACGAAGGAGCTTTCTTCAGTTCCTCAAAGTCAGTAATACCAACAAGCGTTGCTCCGAATTCTTTAGCCTTGTTTAAAATCGCTGCGGAGAGTTGTAGTTTTTCAGTATAATTCATAGACACCTTTTCCCTCATCCTATCCCAAACTAAATTTGTTATAGATCCTTTAACCAGCAAACCAAGAGATCCGCAGTCCCTTAGCAATAGCAAGAATCCTTGTGTTTATTATACTTTTTCTTCCCATGTTCAGCCAGATAAATTATATTAATTTATTAACCACTGCATTTTTTGAGAAGCGCCCCCCATTTCTCATCAACTTCCATTTGTATCGCCTCAATCAGATGTTCATTTCCCTTTTTAAATAAATGGCGAAATCTTCCCTGCGGTTTCAGAAAGTCCTCAATTGGCAGCTTCTTTTTCGGTTGATAAGTAATCCTCCATTGCCCGTCCTCCACCTCAAACAGCGGCCAATAACAAGTATCCACCGCCAATTGGCACATTTTGAGCAAGTCATCGGTCTCATATTTCCAGCCTCTTGGACATGGAGCCAATATATTTAGAAATGCGGCGCCTTTTTTATATAGGGCGTTATGGGCCTTTTCGTGCAGGTCCTTAAAATTACCGAGGAACGTAGTCTGAGCCATATAGGGAATTCTGTGCGCTACCATTATCTCTGACAAGTCTTTTCTAAATTGCGGTTTACCTTGGCTGCATTTTCCTATTGGCGTAGTTGTAGTCTCAGCATACATTGGTGTAGCCGATGATCGCTGAATCCCGGTATTCATGTAAGCGCCATTGTCATAACAGACATAAACCATATCATGGCCTCTTTCCATTGCCCCGGAAAGTGACTGAAACCCAATATCATACGTGCCGCCATCGCCGCCAAAGGCGATAAACTTATATGACTTACTCAGTTTCCCTTTTCTTTTCAGTGCATTGTATGCAGCCTCGACGCCGCTCACCGTCGCACCGGCGTTCTCAAAGGCGTTATGGATATAAGAATCCGTCCACGCCGTATAAGGATAAATAAAGGAAGAGACCTCCAAACAACTAGTGGCACAGCCGATTACCGCTCTATCTTCAGGCTCTAATGCTCTTAATACCCCTCTGACTGCCACCGGCGCTCCACACCCAGCGCACATCCTATGTCCGCCATTTAATCTTTCCGGTCTGCCCATCATTTCTTTAAAATTATAAGTCATTACTCCTCGCCTCCTATCCTCTGACCCCTAAATATCGATAAACTTGTTTGACATCTCCAGTCGCAATTATCTCATCCAAAGCACTATATACTGCTTCAATATCTTGCACCCTCACATCCCTGCCACCCAATCCGTAGATATAGTTAACGATTTTGACATTATCTTTTGCATCATATAATGCTGACCGGATCTCAGCAAACAATGGCCCGCCAGCAGCCGAGAACCCTTCGCATTTATCCATAACCGCCACAGCCTTGACGTGTTTTAATGCCGCAGCGATTTCCTCCATAGGAAAGGGCCTAAATACCCTGATCTTTAATAACCCCACTTTTTTCCCCAGCATTCTAAGCTCGTCCACTACCACCTTTGCTGTTCCTGCGCTGGAATTAACGATAACCAGAGCCGTTTCAGCATCATCCAGTCTATATTCCTCGAATAAACCGTACTTTCTTCCCGTCAGTTTAGAAAACTCATCGGCAATCTCAAGAATAGCATCTTTAGCATTAACCATTGCCTGAGCCTGTTGTCTTTTATGCTCCATATAATAAACCGCAGTATCATACGGTCCCATGGCTATAGGTTCCGCCGGGTTTAATAAATAGTGTTCCGGAGTATATTCTCTTACAAATGCTTTTACCAGCTCATCCTCAAGTAATTCGATATTCTCAATCGCATGACTGGTAATGAACCCGTCCTGGCACACCATTACCGGCAACAGTACATCCTTATGTTCGCCTATTCTTACTGCCTGAATAAAGTTATCATATGCTTCCTGATTGGTTTCGCTATATAACTGAATCCAGCCGGAATCTCTCGCCCCCATGGAATCACTGTGATCGGCATTAATGTTGATGGGGCCGGACAACGCTCTATTCACGCACGTCATGGTAATTGGCAATCGTAATGAAGCTGCCAAATATAGCGTTTCCCACATTAAAGCCAGACCACATGAAGAAGTGGCAGTCATTGTTCTGGCGCCTGCTCCCTGGGAACCTATACAGGCAGACATCGCACTATGCTCAGATTCAACCGGAACAAATTCAGTTTCTACCTCACCATTTGCCACATAACTGGAAAAATATTGAGCGATTTCGGTTGACGGTGTTATCGGGAAAGCCGCAACAACATCGGGATTTATTTGCTTCATAGCCACGGCAATAGCTTCATTACCTGACAGCCGCTCTCTAATTGGCATACCTATTCCTCCTGCTTAAAATTTATTCAAAGCTTATGGCTTTGACCGGACATACTTTGGCGCATATACCACAGCCTTTACAATGGTCATAATCAAACGAAGACCTTTTGCCTGCAACTACCGGGATAGAGCTATCCGGACAAACCGGCACACAAAGCAAACAATTGTTACATTTCTCTTCACTATAAACCGGCTTTTGGGTTCGCCAATCACCAGTCTTAAAATCTTTTGAATTGCCAGCATCACAGATCATTCCCCCGGGGGTAATCTCTTGCCAAGTAACATCAGGTGGAATAACTTTGGCAGCTATACTCTTCATAATCCTTGAACCTCCTCCATCGCCCGATGCAATGCTTTCATATTCCCAGATATCACTTCGGGTTTTGCGGCAAATTTGTGGGCAAAAGAATTTTTCATTTCTTCTAAAAACATGCCTTGGTCCATAATCTCACTTACCTTCACTACTGCGCCCAACATGGGTACATTCGGGAAATTCATACCCAGAGTCTCTTCCGAATTTTTTCTAGCATCTATTGTGCATACCTTACCCTGGTATCCTCTTAACCTTGCCCGCATTTCTTCAGGAGTCTTATCTGTATTGATAATTACCGCGCCGGCTACTTTTAGCCCCGCAGCAACATCAACCGAATCCACGAGAGTCTCATCTACGACAACCACATAATCCGGTTCATAAATATTCGAATGAATAGTAATTCGCGTATCACTGATTCTGTTGTATGCTGTCATCGGCGCGCCCATTCGCTCCGGCCCATACTCTGGAAAGCCCTGTACATATTTTCCTGTGCTAAACGCGGCGTCCGCCAACAACAGCGAGGCCGTCTTGGCACCTTGCCCGCCTCTTCCATGCCAGCGGATTTCTACCAAATTCCCCATGGTGTGTCCTCCTTCTAATCAAACTGATTAATTCCATCCTCTTTTGCTTTTCTTTTCTCCCATCAACCTTATACGCAAGTATAATGCCATCTTTCATCCAGGCAATTTGCACATATTACATATGGGGCCACCACAAAATTACCTGCCGGGTTTATAAATATGGAGTGGAAACCAGTGGAAACATTTGTTTCCACCAGTGTCAATAATGTTTCCACTTTCATTAGAAAACTACGCTCTTTTTGCCTGGAATTTATGTAATAGCACCGACCAACCAGCGTCGCAAAAAAAAAATTTAAAGTCCACTATTACGCTACATACAAAAAATCTTGCTATTGCAACATACTTAGCGGTAAAATGTGAAAAAGGCCGGAAATCTTATTTCGCGGCCATTACTTCAAAGATAATTTCCCCAATATACAGGAGGAGATCTGATGGCTGTTCGCTGGATGCTGATAACTAGTGACCGAATAGGAATGATTCAAGACGTCGTTCAGATTTTTTCCCGTGAAAATGTTAGTATATCTTCCATGGAGGTTTCGCCCGGAAGAATATTTATCAAATTTCATTTGAATAATAGAAGTGAAATTGAGGAATCCCTCAGAAAAACATTAATAAAATTAGCCGACGTTGTCGAAATAGTTAATATTGCTTTGTTGCCGCATGAACAAAGAGAAAAAGAACTACAAGCGGTACTAGAATCCGCCAATGATGGCATCGTCGGGCTTGATGCCCAGGCGACAATCCGGCATATCAACTCCACCGCAGCAAAACTACTTAAAATCGACAAGTTGGAATCTATCGGCAAAGACCTTCAGCAAGTATTGGGCTCAGAGACGCCCTTCCTTGGCCTTTTAACCGGAAAGTCCTTTGACAACCGGGAGCTCCTGGTTGATACACCCAGGGGTATGCTGCATTATTTATGCTCCGGGCGGCCGATAAGAGATGAAAATGACCAGGTCATCGGCGCCGTGACCACTCTTAAAAGCATGAAATCCGCACAACAACTAGTTAATGCTATTACAAAAAGCCAGCCTTTCGGCTTTAATGATATCATTCACGCCAGTTCATCCATGGACCAGGTAATTGACATTGCCAATAAAGTGGCAATGAATAATTGTACCATCCTAATCAGAGGTGAAAGTGGTACCGGTAAAGAGTTATTTGCCCGGGCAATCCACGAAGCAAGCAGCAGACGTGATAAGCCCTTTTTACCAATTAATTGCGCTGCTCTGCCCGAAGCCCTATTGGAAAGTGAATTGTTTGGCTACGAAGAAGGCGCATTCAGTGGCGCAAAAAAAGGCGGCAGTATCGGATTATTCGAAACTGCCCACCATGGAACTTTGTTTCTTGATGAGATTGGTGAATTATCCCTTATCTTGCAAGGTAAACTTTTGCGGACCATTCAGGAAGGCACTGTCCGGCGGGTTGGCGGCAACCGGCAAATCCCGGTTGATGTACGGCTTCTTGCGGCGACTAACCGGAATTTGGAGGAAATGGTCGCAGCCAAACAGTTTCGTCAAGATCTATATTATCGGATCAACGTTATTCCTCTAAATATCCCCGCTCTCAGACAACGCAGAGACGATATCCCCGTTCTTTTACAATACTTTCTTATTAAATATTGTTCCGAACTGAATAAGGAGCTAGATTTTTCCCCCGAAGCATTTAGATTTTTATTGAACTATGAATGGCCGGGGAACGTGCGGGAACTGCAAAATGTCGTTCTGCGAGCAGTCCATTTGACTGCGAATAAAATGATTGACACCCCAGACCTATTAATTCATGGGGAAACAAATAATAGTAATGCCATACCAGCCCTGGATGGCAAGACCTTGAAACAGACTAAAGATGATGCCGAGAAAGCACTATTGGAAAAGGTGCTAAAAAAGTGCGGCAGCGCAAGAGGAGCGGCCAAGGATCTCGGTCTCTCCCATACCGCAGTCTTGAAGAAGATCCACCGCTTTGGACTGGAGAGTTTACTAAATAAATGACCACTACTGACTGTTACTCTTGAGGACCATGCATTGAGCATGGTCCTTTTTGTTTGCTATAAAGCCTAGGCTGTCGAGAAAGGTCCAGCTGCAAGGCGGCTGCGAGGAAGCGCGCGCAGGCAGTACATGGTGGCGTACGACAAGCGCGCTCCCGGAAAAGCAGGCACACAGCGCTTCAGCGCTGATGTGATCGCTTTCTTCGAGCGAAGCGAAGATGCACCAACGCAGCAGATGGGCCTTTATCGGCAACCGGCCGAGTTGGCATAAAACTTGCGTTCATAGTTAAATTAGTAATAACAAATAGTATTGGGAGGCTTTATTATGAACGAACATCGGAAAACCGGTTACAATACTGCCATTATTCATGCCGGACAATCCCCTGACCCACTCACCGGAGCTTTAGCCACACCTATCTATCAGACATCCACCTTTGTATTTGATTCTGCCGAACAAGGCGCCGCCCGATTTGCTTTAGAAGAAGAAGGTTATATCTATACCCGGCTGGGAAATCCGACCCAGCACGCTTTAGAAGTGAAGATGGCCACCCTGGAGGGAGCCGAAGCAGCTTTGGCAGTTGCTTCCGGTATGACGGCGATAGCTGCTTCATTCTGGACGCTGTGCGGCAGCGGCGATCATATCGTAGCTGCAGATACCTTGTACGGCTGTACTCATGCCCTGCTTTCCCATAGCATGCCGAAATTCGGCATTGACGTCACTTTCGTAAATGCTGCTGATCCAGAGAACATCCGTCAGGCAATGCGGCCAAATACTAAAGTTATCTTTATCGAAACACCGGCTAATCCAACACTTACGATTATTGATATCGCGGCCACTGCAAAAATCGCCCACGAACATCAGGCCCAACTCGTTGTTGATAATACCTTCATGTCCCCCTATTGTCAGCGTCCCCTGGAATTTGGCGCAGACATAGTCGTTCACAGCGCCACAAAATATCTTAATGGCCACGGTGACGTCATCGCCGGTGTCGTAGTCGGGAAAAAAGAATTCCTCAATCAAGTTCGGTTTGTCGGCGTAAAAGATATTACCGGCGGCTGCATCAGTCCTTTCAACGCCTGGCTGACACTCCGCGGCATAAAAACACTTGGTGTCCGCATGGAGCGTCACTGCTCTAACGCCATGCAAGTTGCCCAATTCCTGAGCAATCATCCCAAGGTAATAAAAGTATATTATCCCGGCCTGCCAGACCATCCGGGGCACGATCTGGCAAAAGCACAAATGCGAAACTTCGGCGCCATGATCAGCTTCGAAATAACCGGCGGCGTGGAAGCCGGACGTAAGGTTATGAACAGCGTCAAACTTTGCTCATTAGCAGTCAGTCTTGGTGATACAGAAACACTGATTCAGCATCCCGCATCAATGACTCATTCCCCTATTGATCGGGAAGATCGGCTCAAAGCCGGTATCAGCGACGGCCTTGTCCGCCTATCTGTGGGGTTGGAGGACTACGAAGATATTATCGCTGACCTAAATCAGGCCTTATCTGAGTAGCCAAAGCCCTTCTATCTACTGTTCCGCCGTTTGCAAATCCTTACTATAATCCTTGCCTAAAGCTGCATTTCTAAAATCTTCAGCTCCAGGCAGCACCATCCGGAAATTCGTTATCCGGGCAATCTGAACTTTTCCGGACAATAAACTTATTGCCAGCAAGTGTCCTCCTTGTTTGCGATCATCAGAAATAAAATGCAGATGATAACCGGGAACATTTACGCCATTAACGTACTTCGGACACCAAAAACCGATCACCGTTCCCCTTACGTTTTCAAACTCAAAAACCGCCTGGGTTTTAGTCACTTCAGTCAACGGCCTATAAGGCTTGCTCTGGGCCGGCACACTCCTGGTCTTGACATAGGTGAACAGACCGTCAATACGAATTGCATAAAAATAGTTTTGATCGTTGATTATTGAATTTAATGATTCCTGCAACTGGTCATAATCTTGGACTGCGCCTAGTTCAGCAACTCGCTGGGGCTTAAAGTATAATACCGCCGCAAACGGAGTTTTGATACTGTTGTTTACAGGCAACACCTGTCCACTACTTTTCACTTGGTAAAACTGACCGCCAAGGCCAATCATTTCTCCATCCAGGGCGTTAAAGGTCCCAATACCGAAATCCCCGTGCTGTTTCAGTTCTTTAAAGGTTATTTCACCATCATAAACCCCTTGCAGCAAGGCATTAATCGTGGAAACCTGATAAATTTCGTTGGCTGACTGCGCACTGGCCAAAGTGCTGCCGAAAATCAAACATACAAGAATTACTGCTGTACGAATTGTGTTTTTCAAAAATTTATTCTCCTCCCGCTATGGTATGCTAACAACTTACAAATTCTTCATTTATCCCCCAGTTCCTTGTACGCCGCCTTCAGCAAAATGTCTAACACGAAAACCGCGAATTCAGGCTGTATCCCCCCACGGGAACCAGCCCAAATTCGCGGTTTTTATCATTCGGATTACCTGCGGTAGAGCGCCTGGCAAAGCAATCATTACTTATTTTAGTCTTATCCCGTGATCCCGCTTGGCAGTTTGGGCCAGCTCGTCATAGAAATAAAGTTCTGCCTAGCGTTGCCAAAATGCTGGTTTTGGCCCTACCAGGGCCAAGAAATGATTGAAAATCCTCGGTGAATTATCTTTTCGCAAAATACAGACCTTTATACTGTGGGGGGCCGTGCCATGCAGACAGGAATGCGCGACACTGCCAGAAACGATGGCGTCACACCAAATATACCCAAAAATAAAAGCCTCCGGGGAGGCCTCCTTTACGCCGCCGCTGACCAGATCCCACAGGGGATTGGACACATCACCAACATACACCTCGGCAACTTCCCAACTGTTCCACTGTCGACGCACAGTAACCAGGTCGGATGCCTCAACCGGCTTACTAACCTTTGGTTTAGACTTCACTCAGGTCGCCTCCTTCCCGAACTGACTCACACCAGGACGCAATAGAAACTTGACTACTTGTTAACCTATCTTGACGCAATTTCCCCCGGTATTTTTAGCACTGTATAAAGCTTCATCCGCGATTCGCATCAAGTCATCCCAATTCCTAACATGAACACCGGTTTGCGCTAAACCAATACTAACACTCGAAATAATCTGTTCACCCCTCCAGGGAATAGATAATTGCTCAAGGCTTTGCCGCAAGCGCTCAGCTGCCTGTAGTGCGCTTGATTGATCTACATTTTGAATGACCACGACAAATTCATCCCCGGCGTAACGAAAAACGGCGTCGCCCTGACGAAGGCTGCAGGTAATTACACGACATAGCTGGATCAAATACAAGTCCCCTGCTTGATGCCCGAATTGGTCATTGATTCTCTTGAAATTATCAACATCAATTAAAAATATAACCATATTCCAACCTGCCTTGACAGGCAGTTGTTCTTCCAGAAACTCATCCATCGCTCGCCGGTTAGAAATACCTGTAAGGGAATCAGTAAGTGCCTGTCTTTGAACCTCCAACCCCAATCTATGCGCAATAAGCCAAAAGAAGCATAGCGGTACGCTTACACAAAAACAGAGAATCCCAATAATCCCCAAAGCCTGTAATGATCCGGCATTAAAAAGCTCCACGTAATATCCCTGCAAAATAACGGACACGGCGCGAAAAATCGTGATGCACACATAGAACACCATAACTGCTAGCAAAAATCGTCTCGGTGCATCTATTGCGGTATCAGTGTTTCGCAACGTCAAAATACTGATACCGGAAATTATCCCTGTAGCCAGACTAAACGCGACAATCCTGAACCCCACTGCAGGAACTACATAGGTCAGAAAACAAATTAACGCGACCTGTATAGCCAGTACAATCAATGTTGTCGCTCGCAAATATCCAGTTTTCCCCATATAGCGAGCGATCCCTTCTTGCAGTGCTATCTGACCGCCCGTGATACATGCGTTAGCAATAATCACACTATAAAAATCCGGAATCACTCCCCGACAAGCAACCAAAACTATGCCAAAACCAGCTAGCACTTGACTTAAGCTCCAATAACCAATAACAGCTCGCATCGATTTCGCGTAATGCCAAGCCACTGTCAATACAAAAGCATTGACAAATACGACTACAGCAATAGCTAAAATTAGTGTTCGAATATCTAAATTCATGGCAATAATCCTTTATATTTCAGTTGCACGTCATCGAAAATAAGTTTACCGAGATATCAGCTTAATTGGCTAAAAAGCAGCCGTCATCAGCCATGCTGGCAAACGAAGAAATCCCTCATTTATAATTCTATCGTTAAAACTCACTTTATTGCACATTTTACCGCTTCCTCTGTTATCTGTCAATTTTTCCCCTTTATTAGATCCTCGCTCGGCTTGCATTACACCGGCGTCTCGTGGACCGTGCGCTTCCTGGGACACATTTGCATATTCTATAGCACTCACCACCAATCGCCTCCATAAACAACAAGTAAGAACCAATTATATCAATAACAAGTCGCTCCCATGTAATTCTTGACATATAATATTGGTGCAGAAAAGGGGGATAGGTATGACTGCCGATCTAAGTCCCGTGGAACTAGCGTCTCATCAAAGGCCGACCGAAGCTCCTGAAGCTACTGTAGCCGAAGAACCCGCAAGAGGAGTATCTATAGCTACCCATAGATTGCTTTTACTAACGCTGTTACTGTCAGCAATATCGAGTGTATTAGCAATAGTTGTAGCAACACAAAGCTGGCGGGAAACTGAAGCTGCCGATAAAAAAAAAGAACAAGCTGAAAAAAAAGCAAAAAGAGAATTACAAGAATTACATGAGGAAATTATTTGGCTAAAGGATGAATTTAGTGCCGGGCGGCGTCTAGACCCTTAAAAGTCCACACCAAATACATGGTTCTAATTTCTTTGTTAACAGTATTCCATCACGGTGCCATCATTTTACGCCCCAGACCTGCACCTGTCACCCCACAAACAACAAAAGCCGCGGATCCGCAGCTTTACGTTGTCGTCGAGACCTGTAATATCCCGTTAATTCTTCTTCCGTTTTTCTTCATACATGAGCTTATCACTATGATGAATCAGCTCATCTATACTACCATACATATTGTCAAATACTGTCATGCCATAACTAAATTTAATATTATAAGACATGCCACTTATCTCATTATACGCATTAATCTTGTCAATTAGTGTTTTCATATAATTGTCTAATACTTCTTTTTGGTTCTCGTTGATCAATACAATAAACTCATCACCACCCAAACGGAGGGAAACCCCTTGTTCTTTAAATACATCTTCCAACTGCCTGGCAAATAACCTCAATACCTTATCGCCTTCGCGATGTCCGTAAACATCATTGATACTTTTAAATTCGTCCAAATCAATATTTACCACCGCTAATATAATGTTGCTTTTTTTACGCAAATTTGCCAGGTATTCATTATAAGCAACACGGTTACCTAGTCCTGTTAATGGGTCGATCCTGGTCTGACTATGCACAACAAAAATATAGTTAATAATAGCGATGGCGGTACTATTCCAAATCGTTAAATATATAAAATAATGCAATTGAAAAACAGACAACACTGCGGGAATGATTGAAAGCGTACCAAGTATAAGCAATTCTTCTTTAAAGAATTTCTTGCGACTATCATATAGAAACAGCAAATTCATTAGGTAATAAAAGTAGCATGTCAATGGTGAAACCAAAAACAGCGGTCCCCGTAAATACATGTTCGTGGCGGATATACTAAATATCCAATTAAAATTAAAGCTGCCCAATGAGAAGATACCATTTATCATAAACGGCACACTCAACAAAAAAAACTTATTAATATTTATACTTTTATACTTATTTGCTCGCTTATATACATATAGTACTGCCATTATTGGCACTAATGGTGCCAGTGTGAAGCCTAACGTGTCAACCAACCTATGGGCAATAATGAAATTAATATAATAACCGGAATTTAATGCCACACTGATAATTTCTAATATTAGTATTAATATTGTTAACAATATTAATACTAAGAACAATCGATGGACTTGCTCTTTTCTGTCTAACTTAAAATAAGCATGAGCGGCAATACTAGACAATAACATAACCATGAAAATATTCATCTGAATTACAAGCATTGTATTAATTGGCCATCACCCTTTCACCAACTATAATTATGTACATGTCCTGTCATAGTGTCAATAAGAATGCGCCCAATTCACCCCATAACACAAAAAAGCCGCAAATTTTGCGGCTTTTTTTGTGTTTCGAACGATTCACTTGGTTGAGATGAAGAGTAGATTACTTAGTCAACAGCAACATGTTAACTTGCGGTTGGTACTCGTAGGTGAAGCCCAGCAATTTTTGCACGTCGTCCACCGAAATCAAAGCAGTACCGCACTGGATGATGACCGGCTCGGCCAGAGTGACGGCGTTACCGTTAAGAACAGCCGCGGTGCTGTTCACGGTAATCTGGATGGTCGTGGTGGATGGCGAACCCAGCGTGAAGGTTATCTGGTTGCCACTCATGCTATAGACGCCATGGGCGTGCAGCTTGGGATCGTTTTGCAGATAGTCGACGAAGACTTGTAGCGGAATGTACCACTTATTTTGGCCCGATGAACCGCTTGAAATCCGCTCGGCAATGATCGGTTGCGCCGCACTTGGTACAACATCACCATATACTGCCAGCCCGGTTTTAACTGCCTTGACTGGAAGCACGGTGCTCGGCGTGTCTTGGCCGTTGGCCTTAGCGATGGCATATGTGTCAATAACAGTACCGTCCTGGGCCACGGCTTTCACGGTCATGCGGTCGCCGTTGACTTCAGCAACAACGTAGTTTGGCTTGTCGGACGGGCTGTAGAAGAAAGAATCCCACACCTTCTTATCAACATCTTTGTAATATTTCAAACTGCTGCGGCCGGTCCCGTAATAGACGGTACCGCGGCTCAGGTCGCGGACATATTGGCCATCCTTTATGGGATACGTACGAAATACAACATGGTCATGGCCGTTAAAAACAATGTCAGCATGATATTTCTCTAGGATGGGAACGAAGGCGGCTTTTATGTCCTCATTAGTCCTGGAGTATTTACTATAATACGGAGTCTTGTGGAAAAATACCACCTTCCATAGCTTGCCGGTGTTACGCAGGTCATTTTCCAGCCAGGCTTTCTGTAAATCCAGGAAATTAGGCACCAGAGCGCCTTCTTCCTCGCTCTGACTGTTTAATACAACAAAATGGACGTCGCCGTAGTCATAGGAGTATACTTGACCTTTGAGAGCACCGGGGCCATTGGCGGGAAGTTTAAATTGGCCGGTAAAATAGCTGGGCAAATCCGATACTTCATCAGGCTTGTAGGTTTCATGATTTCCGGGCACAGGCATTGCCGGGATAGTGTCAATAACTCCTTTAGCATTGTCAAACCATGGGTTCCAGTGAGCATAGACCAGTCCGAGCTCAACCAGATCCCCCACGTTTACAAAGAAACGGGCGTCGGAGTTGGCGTTAAAGGCGTTGTGGACAGTCGTCCCCCACTGGGTATAATCATAATTGGTTGCGCCACCACTCTGGGAATCGCCGAAAATCAGGAATTTGAAAGAATGAGCATTATGCGTCTCAGTGGTGAAAGTGTGACTGTCGCTCCAGTTGGTGCCGTCACCCACACGATAGCTGTAACTGGTCCCAGGCTTCAGGCCGGTTAGTACAACTGAATGGAGATTCATCATTCCAGCGTCGGTGGAAAAACTCTCCACAGTAGCACCAGCAGTTTTCACCGCGCCGGAAAGCGAAGACCCTTCCGCGTATTGGACGGAGCCGCCGGCAGCCACAGAGATGTCGGTCCGCCAGGTAATAGTCTGGGTTCGTTCAGGATCGCCAGACCAAGTAAGAGTGATGTGATCGGGGGTATGGTCGCCCATGGGAGTCACCGCGGCCAGGGCACAAGCAGATCCGACCAGCAGGGTCGCGCCAATGACAAGAACCAGGAATACCCGGAATTTTACCTTAGCCATTTTCATGCTTTTACCTCCACAATATTGTTTGTTTCAGTATAGCAATAATTGGCAAAGAGACTATTACGGCAAAGTTAATTTTAAGTAAATGATAAAACTCAACCGTACTACCACCATTTTAGCGCATTGACAGCAGAAGCGTTACTGATTGCAAAGTGGCGGCTCACAAAATATTTGCACCTATTCAGACATATGATATTATGTATTTAAATGGGAGGTGTCTTATAATGGATATTTTAACAACTATTAAGGAAAAAGCTGCTCAGGTAAACAAAAAAATATTATTACCGGAAAGCACTGATCTTAGAATACTCCAGGCAGCCCAGGAAATTTCCGTGAAAAGAATCGCGACCGTGACCCTCATTGGCGATGAACAGGAAATATACAAAAAAGCTGCGGCCCATGATCTCGACCTTGATAATATCGAAATCATCTTGCCAGCGAAAGACCCCCGAAATCAGCAATACACCGAAGAATTATTTGCCCTGCGCAAAGACAAAGGACTCACGCTTGAGCAAGCCGCCGAATTGATAAATAATCCCCTGTATTTTGGCGCGATGATGGTTTATCGCGGTGATATGGACGGCATGGTTGCCGGTTCGCTCAGTACGACCGGTGACGTTCTGCGGCCAGCCCTGCAGATCATAAAAACAAAGAAACCGTTCAAAACGGTTTCCGGCGCATTCTTAATGTCTGTTCCTAATTGTCAGCTAGGGCATAACGGGTTATTCATATTCGCCGATTGCGCTGTAAATATTGATCCCGACGCGCAAACACTTGCTGAAATAGGTCTGCAGGCAGCGCACACCGCAAAGGCCCTTGGCAATTTTGATCCGGTAATCGGCTTTCTCTCCTTCTCTACCAAAGGCAGCGCGAAACACGAATGGGTAAACAAAGTTGTGGAAGCAGTAGAAATAGCAAAAAAATTAGATCCTACGCTGGAAATTGACGGAGAATTCCAAGCCGATGCAGCTTTAATTGAGTCTGTGGGTCGTCAAAAAGCCCCTGCAAGCAAAGTGGCCGGACGGGTCAACGTACTTATCTTCCCGGACCTTCAGTCAGGCAATATTAGTTACAAACTTGTTCAAAGATTGGGGAACGCAATCGCTACCGGCCCTGTATTGCAGGGACTGGCGAAACCGGTAAACGATCTATCCAGGGGCTGCAACGTGGAAGATATTGTCAATATGGTTGCAATTACCGCAGTGCAGGCCAACAGCAATTAAGTCGGCGAAGAATCGCTCTGATTACTCTTTTTTGTTCTTCAGGGCTAGCAGCTCACTGACTTCAGCAACCAGCTTTTCATTTACCCTGCAAATCAAGAACTTTCCCCGTTTTTCAGTGCTAATCAAATCGGCGTTCGCCAATTCCTTTATATGATGTGATATTGTTGGTGCACCAATATTCAAACAATCAATGATATCTGTAACAAAACATTCGCCCCCACTTTGGAAACTGGTTTCATGGGCCTCGGCAATCTTTAAATATAGTTCCAGGCGGTTCGGATGAGACAGCGCCTTAAAAATCTTGGCCATTTTTTTGGTGTCCATTATTGCAACTCCCCGCCATCCTTCGTATTATAATTCGATAAGTTTCGAATTAATTTTAGTTTATTCCCCGGTTCTTGTCAATAATATCTGTCACCAAATATCGTTCACAGCGGGAGAGACTGTGCTTTGCTGTTGCCTGGAAGGCGTATTGGGACGAACTGGCCCCAACGCGCCTTTTAACCTTCACCGAAACTACTCAAATAGTTCTTTTGCCTTCTTTAATTCTTCACGAATTGCAATGCCTTGCGGACAATGGCTCTCGCAACTGCCGCATTCCACACACTTCGATGCTGGAGCCCCAAGCTTCGCTAAAATCCCATATCTTTGCTTGGGTTCTGGGGAACCGCCAAAAATCCAATAATCATTATATGCCGAAAAGCAGCCAGGAATATTAATACCCTCCGGACAAGGCATACAATACGCGCAAGCCGTACAGTTCACTTTGGTTCTCGCGTTGAACAGCGTCTTTATATCATCAATAATCTTCATTTCCTTTGCAGTTAATGAATCAACCTGGGCTTCTTGGGCCACTCTTATATTTTCTGTGACCTGATCCATTGTAGACATGCCACTTAAGACAACAGACACTTCCTGATGATTCCACACCCATCTTAGCGCCCATTCCGCAGGTGTTCTCATGATATCGGCCTGCTCGACAATTGCTTTTGCTTCATCAGGTATATTGACAAGATTGCCGCCTCTCAGCGGTTCCATAATGGCAATACCCAGGCCCTTATTCGCTGCATACTCCAGACCTGCTCTTCCAGCCTGATATTCTTCATCCATATAATTATACTGAATCTGGCAGAATGACCAATCATAAGAGTCTACTATCTCTTTGAACAGTCCGGCCTGATCATGGTAAGAAAATCCGGCATGCTTTATTCTTCCATCTTTAATGGCCTGATCTAGAAATTCGCCAATGCCAGCTTCCTGCAACACCGGCCAAAGACCCTTATTCAACGCATGAACTAAATAAAAGTCAATCGTGTCTGTCTCCAGGCGCTCCAATTGCTCATTTAAGTACCTATCCATGTCGGCTCTTGTCTTAATCAACCAACTGGGCAACTTAGTCGCCAGCTTGACTTTCTTCCGGTAGCCATCCCTTAAGGCCTTAGCGACAAAAGGCTCGCTGGCTCCCCCGTGCATGAAGCCTGTGCCATGATAAGGATAAGCTGTGTCCACATAATTCACGCCGGCAGCAATGGCATACCTCACCATGCTTATCGCCTTGTCTTCATCGATATTAGTAGGGTCATTGCCAATAATCGGCAGCCTCATACAGCCAAATCCCAAAGCGGACACCATTTCATTGGTTTTACCAAATCTTCTGTACAACAAAATAATTCCTCCCTATTTTCACGTACTTTCTTAATAATTAGCAGAAAAGCTCAATCTTCGCGATCACCCACCCTATTATTTTCTCTTCCCGCTGTAAACATGTACTCACTTTCACCACACCGAGGGTTTTGTTAGATTAACAAGCACTATCGAGCTATCACAGGCCAAAGCAGGAATGAACATTCATTCCTAATCTGATAAACGGAAAGCACAGCATTACCGTTTTATCGCATCCCAGATCGCATTAACTCCTGCATTAAGAGTGGCTCCATCAGGCTTGTTCTCACTAAACAAGCAATTTTTCGCAAGAGAAATGGCCGCGCCATAAGCAAGAGTGCTCATCATTTCAAGCGGCAGCTCTTTTAACAAATTTTCATCCTGAGCACGCTTAAATAGATTATTTACCTGCGCAAACATTTGCAGGCCTTGCTCTCGGGTGGCAGCGGTGATAAGCGGCGAGTTCGCATATTGCTCCACAAAAAGCAATTCTGCAGGGTTTTCGACAAAGTAATCAATAATATTACGCAATAGCACTAAGAAACTTTCACGAACAGGCACACTCTCCGAAAAATTTCGCAGGGTATACTGGACGAGGCGAGTCTTGACATCAATATACAAGGCATTGATCAAGTCTTCTTTACCGGAGAAGTAACGATAAATCGTACCTATTCCGATATTTGCCCGCTGGGCGATCTGTGACATGGGGGTACCTTGAAACCCCTGCTCGGATATCAGTTCCAGCGTTGCCCGTAGCGCAGCCGCTTTTTTGTCCTGCAAGTTATCTTTCATGCCACTCTCCCCCGCTAAATTCGGCGCCAAACGTTAGGAATGAATATTCATTCCGCTAAACACGACTTAATTTTACTGCAAACATTTTCCCCCGTCAATCCCTCTGACCTTTTTCTTCTTTGGGTATACTATCTTAGATATAATATTTTTCCCAGGCGAGGTATTCTTATGTTCTATGTGTCCTGGTTCCTGTTGTCATGGATAGTCTGGCTGCTATTGGCCGATAAACGCCGCTGGCGCGAGTTGCTGCCGGTATGCATCTTTGCAATATGTTTAGCTTTAGCCACCGATATTCTTGTAGTCTATTATCCGTTGTGGGAATACCTCGGCTCGCCGCTTCTTTACCACCTCGCCGATGACTTGGGAATATACCCGGTGGTTACCTACCTCTTTATCCAAAGATTGCCAGCCAGCCGTACCCATGGAAGCATGTTCAAGTATTGGTTGCTTTGGACAACCGTTGCTCTTGTCATCGAACTGATTTATCAGAATTTCGGGTACATGCGCTACCACTTATGGTGGAACTTCTGGTACTCATACGCTGCAGACTGGTTTCTGTTCTGGCTGTTTTATCAATTCCATAATATTCTCCGCTTGGAAAAGTTATCGGCAATCTAAACCCTGTCACAAATGAAGGTGGTAGCACGCTAAACCTATTTAGGTACGGTAAACATCATCTTCGTCCCCACACCCAGCTCTGATTCACACCACACCCGACCACCAAGCTGCCGGACCAGAGTCCGTACATATGCCAGACCCATGCCATCGCCCGGCACATCATGCATACCCACGCGCCGAAAGGCCTGGAAGATTTTCTCGTAATCGCTTTCGTCAAATCCCCTGCCATTATCCTCAACACTGAAGACATACCAGTCACCCTCGTCTGCACAATTGATGGAAATTTGTCCTGGGCGACTAGGCACGAGATATTTTACGGCGTTGTCCACCAAATTGCCGATGACCTGTTCCATAGCCATACTATGGGTCTTGACTGTAGGCAGCGCTCCAACCGTTATCTGAATAGTATTGGTTTCAATTTGGTGCTTGAAAGACTGGACCGCCTGCTGGACAATAACACCGATGTCCACATCCTGCAATACCAACTCCTGCCTGCCTATGCGGGCCAAGCCGAGTAGCGCATTGACCATTCTGTCCAGCTTGTCCACCGAAGAATATATGAAGTTGAGCGAGTCTGGCACATCCTTGTCCAGCACTTCCGCTACTTTTTCTTGCACCTGCTTCGGCAGTCTCAGCAGCGCGTCATGAAGAAGCTGCCGCAATTCGTCGAGCGACATCCCGAGTTCACGGGAGAAGCCCTTGATATTGACCATCGGGCTGCGGAAATCGTGGGCAATGCTGTTGGTGAAAGACGTAAGCTCCCCGTTAGTTTCCTGTAACTCATCAGAAAAATGCCTGAGTTGCCGCTCGCTTATCAAGAGTGCATCCCGGCTTTCGACCAGCGCTTCCTGCGCCGCCTGCCGCTCCATGATCTCCTCTTCCAATGCTGCATTGATGTCCTGCAGTTCCAGAGTTCGTTTGGCAACCTTCGCCTCCAGATTCTCGTTAAAATCCTGGAGTGCTTCCTGAGCCGCCTGCCGTTCCACCACTTCCTCTTCCAGGATTGCAGTGCTATCCTGCAGTTCCCGGGTACGCTGCTCCACTATTTTTTCCAGATCAACGTTCAACTGCTCCAGCGCTTCCTGGGTGGCCAGCCGTTCCATGGCTTCCTCCTCCAGACAGGCGTTGAGCTCTTGCAATTCACTGGTTCGCGCTAAAACCTGATCTTCCAGTTCGGCGTTAAAGCGCTGAAGGCGCAAGTTGGTCTCCCGCACTGTTTCCTCTGCCTTTTTCTGCATAGTGATATCATGGTCGACCTCCATAATGGAGACCGGCTCTCCCTCCGCCCCCCGCTTGAGGGTCTGGTTGCTATACACCACGATCTGCACGCCATCTTTCCGGGTATGCACCAAGGCCCCCGCCCAGTGTCCGTTGGCCAGCAGTTCAGCCAGAATAACGTCTGCCGACTCAAGAAACTTCGTCTGCAGCAACTCGTGCGTCACCTGCCCCACCGCCTCGGCGACCGTGAAACCGTAGCCCATCTCCGCCCCTTGGTTCCAATATACGACCCGGCTGTCCATGTCGCGTACCATGATATAGTCGTGCGCAAAGTCCAGAAGCTCAGACTTTACCATCAATTCTTCCTTTGAATCGCGCAGCTTCCTTTGGGCCTGGTGCATACCTTCGCAAACAAGTGAGATTATAATGCCGCTCACCAGAAAAACAATCACACTTATAATATCAGCAGGTGTTTTAATCGTGAAATAACCGATAGTCTCTATCCAAAAGAGCATGGCTAACAAAGCTGAGAGAGCTGTCGCCAACAATCCAGGATAGAACCCTCCATAAGCAGCTGCGATTGTCACAGCTGGGAATAACGTAACATATGTGGCACGGGTCTCCAAGCTTGACAGGAATGCCAGCCTCAATCCGGCGGCGGCAGCGACAATCATTACAGCAACAACATAGCCAATCCAACTTCTACGAGTCTTCAGATCCCAGAACATAGTTGACTCTCCCCTATCAATACATGAAAATCATCACGAATCACAGCCTTATGAATATTCATATTTCTTGTCGATATATGGAAATTCCTGCTAGCCGCAAAAAATGTTAGCGACTTTTAGAATTCAATCCGCGGCTACGCATACAAATTCCACCGCTTTCCCACAATGTTATGCTCCAATTCCGTCTTAACAAGAAAAGTGATCCATATAATAAAACCCGCGTATTCGCTCACTTACGCGGATTTTCTAGCATTCTGTCTGCCTCGCCTCCCCGGTGCGGTCTACTCATATATCTTCAATCTGCTGTTTATCGTTGTCATAACTTGAACATAACCATGAATTTAGTTCCTTGCGGTGAAGTTGTAACATCAATCTTGGCGCCATGCCGCTCAGCGATCCGGTAGCACACCGGCAGACCCAGACCTGTTCCCTTGTCCTTAGTCGTGAAAAATGGCGTCCCAAGTTTGTCCAGAGCTTGCGGCGACATTCCCTTGCCAGTATCACAGATAGCCAACATCACCTTGTCGGCCTCGGTGTAAGTCTCAATGGTCAGTCGCCCGATCGGCTCCATTGCCTCAAAACCGTTTGTCGCTAGATTAAGCACCAGTTGCCTCAATTCTTTCTCATCTATATTTATATCGGGAATATCACCCATATCAACCTGAATATCGTGCCCGGAATGGAACGCTTCAGCCTGTAGCAGCGGTAATAATGTACTTATGATATCATTCAAGTTATAGGGCTTAAGCTCAACAGCCTTGTTTTTGGCCAGGGATAAGAATTCGCTGATAATTGCATTTGCCCGGTCCAACTCTCCAATCATTGTCTTAAATTGTTCGCGATATTCGGCGATCTCCGCCTTGCGCAGGAACATCTGTAGGTATCCGCGTACCGTGGTCAGGGGATTGCGTACTTCGTGGCCAATGCTGGCAGCCATTTCACCGACAAGATTCAGCCGGTCGAGCCGCAGCACTTCGTCTGTCCGCTGACTGACCAGCACTTCCAGCTTGTCCCTGTTTCGTCTCAATTGGCTTTCCATCTGCTTGCGTTCGGTAATATCTTCACCGGTCGCGATCGCGCCGCTGATAATTCCGTTTAAATATAACGGCCTGGCACTACACAGACTGAACTTTCTCACCCCGTCCGGCCACACAAATTCATACTCAGTGCCGATTATGGTCTCTCTATTCCATACTGCCCTTTGGATAGGCATCTCCTCCGCCGAAACTTCTCGCCCGTTACTGAATACCTCGACAGCTGGAGGAATATCGGCTGAGAAGGAGAAACTATCCCACCTGCCAATTCGCAAAAACCTGGCCGCCATTGTATTGTGGATGATCGTTTTGCAAGATTGGTCGGTAGCAATAGATACCCCGCAGGGCATTATGTCAAACAAGTTCAAAGTACCATAGTTTTGGGCAATATAGTCGATTAGTTTGCTGGCGCTTTGTTCTACGTCGAAAAACCCTTGTTGATTATCCGACAGATTTTGGAATAAATCCACTTTCGCCAGCTTCGTTTGGTAATCTAATTTCGGATCCATCGTCAACCTACTTTCAACAAAGTATTCTTTATAGGCTGTAGCCTATAAAACGCAAATACAAAATTTCTTCGACAAAATCCAGTAATTTCCTGCAAACAGTCAAACAAAAAACGCCCTCGCAGGCGTTTTTCTGGGTCTCGGCAAAACCCTATCTAAGGGGGTGTCTATGCATGTCGCAACAAATTCTGCAACTTATTCTCGACAATATCGCGGTAAGGATGCCCCGCTACCGCCGACCTAAGCAGCGCCTGATAATCATTGATCGCCTTTGCGGTCTCTCCCTGAGCTTCATAAGCCAGGCCGCGACGGAATAGCGCCTCTGAATTTGCTGGAGCAATCTCTAAAGCGCCGGAATAATCCATAATAGCCTGTTTCGGCTTCCCCACCGCCTCGAAAGATCGCCCCCGATGATTAAACGAACAGGCAAAACCTTTTCTGACGGAGATCGCCTGTGTAAAGTCAGCAATCGCCAAATCATGGCGGCCCTGCGCAGCATAAACTAGTCCGCGGTTATTATACGCCGCCCCGTGGCAGGGATTGATGCGAAGGGCCTGTGTAAAATCAGTAGCACCCTCATTCAGGCTGCCGATAGCGACAAAAGAAAGCCCCCGGTTATACCAGGCAGCATCATTAGTGGGGTTTAGCTTCAGTAGTTTAGTTAAGTCCGCTATTGCTTTTTCATGATCTCCCTGGCTCGAATACGCCTCACCCCGCCCGGCATAGGCATCGGTAGCATTAGGGGTTAGTGCCAGTGCCACGGTGTAATCGGCAATCGCCTCCGAATAACTTCCCATCTCAACATACAGATTCGCCCGGCCGAGAATGGACTGGAGATCCTCGGGAAAAGCCGTTATTGCTTTCGTATATTCAGCGATCGCCTCTTGAAAAAGCTCCTGCTCTTCCAACCACTTTGCTCTTTGATAGTGGGTCTTTGACATTATCATTACCTCCAGCTGCGTCCGGAAAACGCCGCTCGGGCAAATTGCCTGAGTTCGCGCGTCTTTCCCTGCTTATTGCAGTCACTTGAGTATAGCATTTATCCGGCAAACAAGGAACGCTCCCCGATCACATCGGCGTTCTTACTCAAATTAAAGGTGATTTGGGGAATTAAGAACAGGCGTGCTATACTATTGACAACAATAGGTGATTCAAAGTCAAACTTATATTTAAGAACGGAGACAAAAACATGATTGTTCACAATTTACTTTTAAAGCTGAAGGACAACACTAACGAAAATATTGCCCAAACGCGGGAACTCCTATTAAGCATGCAGGGAAAAATTGAAATTATCCGCGATTTAAAAGTGTCTGCAGATATTCGCCGCGTCGAGTCCTCATATGACCTTGCGTTAATCGCCAAATTTGATACCATGGCTGACTTCCAGTCATACCTGCCACATCCGGTTCATGTCGAAATAGGCAGTAAGCTCTCGTGTGAGTTGGCTGCTGCAGCAGCCGTATGTTATGAAGAATAGGCCGTTACAACCCCTGCGTGTATAACAAAGAAAAGCCCGCTTTGTCTTGCCAGACACAGCGGGCTTTCAGTTTCACAACCACATATTTAACAATGTAGATATATCAGCTTTCTATCAACCAGAAGATTAACCAGCTCCCAGTAACTCTGGGGATTCACGCCGCTCTCCTCCTGGATGTCGCCAAGGCTCCGTGTACCATCGAATAAGCTGAAGATTTCATAAGAACGCTTATCAAGACCGGTTCTCGTTGCTGTGATCGATTCACAGGTTTCAACAAGGAGCTTGTAATCCAGCATAAGATAATACAAACCGCCGCGTTTCTCCATAATAATGTAGGGTGATTGGTGAGGAAAATAACCAGCGGGAAAGCCGTCACTGCAGTGAGGCATCGCCGGAAAATTGTCCCTGTGAGTGATAACCGCAGCATGCTTTGTCATCTTACCGCTCAACAGTTCGGCAAGATATGCCCTGTCAATCAATGACAACGTCGCAAGCCTTGATTTTACAAGCCCGCTATCTGTGTAAGACAGAGGATCATAGGTATATTGACCGAGGAGATTTACGATTTGCAGGCCGGCTTCCTCAACAACTTCGTTAAATTCTTTAATCGTATAACGATATTCATTGGCGTTCAATAAAAGATCTACAATATGCTGATCACCTTTCTTAATATCCTCTTTTAAAACAAGATCTTTTGTCCGGGAATTTTTATTAAGGCTTTCAAAAAGCCTTTTGGCCTCACTAGGGCCTATCATTAATTGACCGTCGTTTTGTAGAACAGCCACGGCATCCCGGAAAAGCTCAATTTCAAGCCGCCCGTATTTTGCATAGACGAAAATAACCATAGCACCCTCGGGTTTTAGGTGCTGCTTAAGCTTTTCCAGACCGACTTTCGGGTTTGCAAGATGATGAATAACTCCCGACGACTGAATAATATCAAATTGCCTGCCAAGATCGAGACTCATAAGGTCAGCCTGCACAAATTCAATATTGTGGATATTCAGTTTTTCTGCATAACCCTTTGCTCTTCCCAGAGAATTTTCGCTAATATCTACCGCTGTAAATCTTGCCTGGGGAAAGCTGAGAGCACTGAGGATAAGCGATTCGCCGGTACCGCAACCGGCATTCAACACCTCAAGACTGGCATGTTCTATAAAGCTAGGAAACGCAAGATGCTGAGCCATATCAATATTATGGAAGGCCTCCACTCTCACTGCGCGTATATCTTGTGGAATTATACCGCCCCACGTGTCCGGGTACATATACGACGTGTACTGGGCTTTAATCTTCTCGGTAATCTCGGCATCAGTGACGGCTGCAATAACTCTAGCCAGAGGAAGCATTTTGTCGCTAATAATCCTCCTGACGGCCACGAGTCGTCCCTTTTCTAAGGCTGATAGTATTCCGTCAAGGTACCGATTCAGGTCAGTCACGCCATCCTCCGGGAGACAGCCCATCAGCTCCTCGGCAGCGGCAATAATATTCGGCAATGGTTCATTACTCAGCAAGGCTGCCTCTAGTTTCTTTACCACCTGCATAGTATCGCTCCTACTCTATGTCTAGTTATTCTCATCGACAATAGCGGCTTGACAATAATATCCGCATCGTCAAGTCAGTCCTCACACTCAATATTATTTGGACATTATTCGACCATTTTTACACAGTTTCCTGTTTATCCTAAGTTATAAATTGCTGCTAGCGCAGCAGAAGTGAGATGTTCTCGGCTCCCGCTTCATTACAACAAAAACTCCTCCTTGTCTTGTCAGACAAAGAGGAGTGCCATTTCCGAATTCACATTTTATTTAAAGTAAAAGCAGCCTTGGGATTGGGGCCGTATTGATTCTCCCCCGGCTTGCTGTCTTGCAGCATGAAGATTAACAGCACTAACCCTCCGATAACGGGAATAAACGCAAGAAGTAGCCACCATCCGCTACGGCCAGTGTCGTGAAGCCGTCTCACGCTTACTGCAATGCCCGGTACCAGCACTGCCAAACCATAAACGGCACCCAACAAGCCCATGCCGGTATGCGCACTATATGTTCCGGTTAAGACATCAATTATTGCGAGTATTATGCAGGCAATCAAGTTGAATAGAACGAAATACCAATATTCTTTCCGCCTGGATCTGCCACTAAACACAGCGTACTTTTTAAAAACCTCCAAATACCAGTTCATACTTCTCCTCCTTTTATTCTGCCCTAAACGAACGTCAGCTCGCTACCGCAGGCCCTTGGACATACAGGCACCCCATAATGCCTCTTGAATAAGCAGACATCTAGAATTATTATATTCAATTTCTCATCGCAATTTCTTTTCGACATAAATTGTCAAAGCCCTGCAATATTCCAAAAACTTACATCATCGGATGACCTACAGCCCTTACGTGTCGCAATATGGCGGAATATCCTCATCTCGAACTGTATGACTTTCCAGCCTGCCATGATATAATGAACAAAAATTATAGGAAAAACTTAAGGGGGGAATACCCATGAAGTTCACATTCGCCCACAACAACCTCAATGTCTTAAACCTGGAAAAAAGTTTGGCATTTTATAAGGAAGCGTTAGGACTAACTGAGCTGAGCCGGATGGAAGAACCGAGCTTCACTCTGGCATTTCTCAGCGACGGCACAACACCGCATCAATTGGAGCTCACTTGGCTGAAAAATAGGACCCAGCCCTACAACCTTGGGGACAATGAAATTCATATCGCCTTTATTGTCGACGATTTTGATAAAGCTCACGAACTACACAAAAAAATGGGCTGCATCTGTTATGAGAACGTGGCCATGGGACTCTACTTTATCGCCGACCCTGATGGCTACTGGTTAGAGATCTATCCAGCGGACCAGTGAACCGCTAGCAATAAACACCAAACAAAAATCACGCTTTGTCCTCATAGACAAAGCGTGATTTTTATATCAGCACTATAAATGAAGATATCCTCTTATCACCAATCAAATCTATACATTAGATATCTTACAAAAACGATGGCCAAAGGATAGGAGGCTATATTAATTGTCCAGTACATAATCCCTTCTTCCCAGCCAAATAATCCATATAGCGAAGACAAAGCCGCACAAAAAATTAAAGATAGCACCGTTCCACAACTAAACAAAATAATTGCTTTCAAGATTATCACCTCAAAGTCCAGTACATAAATAACAAGCACCTACATAATATCATACCGGAATAATCCATTGTTCGCCATATTAAGATAATCAGATGACAAAATATTTCACCTACGTTTCATTCTACGGCCAGCATCTACGGATTCGCGCGGCATATTGATCTCGCAATCAACTTTATCAATATATAGTCACTTATAATTAATATAATCAATATTAATATTGATTATATTAATTATAAGTGGTATAGTCATACCATAGTAATCACAAGTCGACAGGGGGTGCCTTTATTAGCAATCCGCTCTTAAATTACTGCCCGGTATGCGGTCAGGAGATGACCATCACCAACTTAGCGTGCAACCATTGCCATACGAAAGTGGAAGGTGAGTTTTCCTCCTGCAAATTTTGTCGCCTGCCGAAAGATCAGCTCGAATTTGTCGAAGTTTTCCTCAAATGCCGGGGCAATATAAAAGATGTAGAAAAAGAACTGAGTATTTCTTACCCGACAGTGCGCAATCGCCTTGAAGGAGTATTGCAGTCTTTAGGATACCGCGATGAAAAAAAATATTCTTTACAAGAAGGGGCAGAACGCCACGAAATCCTCAACGCCTTAGAAAGTGGCGAAATAACCTCAGAAGAAGCAGCCCAACAATTACGCAAAATCAAAAAATAAGTTAGGATCGTGAAAAAATGAGTGCTGAAAAAATTAAAGTTCTGGAAATGATCCAGAACGGTAAGATAACTGCTGCCGAGGGCCTTGAGCTTTTAAAAGCATTAGATGATTCCTTTATTCAACAAGACGCGGTCACGAACATCGGGAGTCGGTTTTTACGTATTCGCGTTACCAGTGGCCAAAACAAAAAAGTAAATGTCAATATTCCCTTAAGCCTATTAAAAGTCGCTACCAAATTTGCCAGCCTCGGTATGAAGTTCATCCCGGAAGAAGCTCGCCAGCAAATGCAAAAAAAGGGCGTTGACCTTTCCGAAATTGACTTTGACGAACTCGTCGAGCTCATTGATCAAGGCCTGGCAAATGGCAAACTGGTCGACGTCGAAACCGACGACGATGGCCACACCAAAGTTGAGATCTATGTGGAATAACCGCTCCAGTTACTTCTTGTTGGTACAAATTCGACACCGCCGAATTAATCTCACCTTGCCACTTCCACTCTTCGCTTTGAAAGATCTTCTGGTAACCTTTAATGATTTGGGATTGCTGTGGAGCAACCTTTTTCCCCGTCAAAAGCTACCTGCGTTAATTACCACCCTCTGCTTAGAGCTACTTCAAGAACTGCGCCGATTTGGACGGTGGCAATTCGCGGAGATATCAGATGGTGAAAACCAGATATCCATAAAATTTTATTGAAATCAGATATGAGGGCAGCAATGCGAAAAATACTAATTAGATGCCTCACCAACGTCCTGGGATTCTACCTCGCCTGGATGCTGTTTCCGGCGATAACCTCATCCTCTCTTGAAAATTTCCTTTGGGCGGGACTTGCCCTTGGCTTATTAAACCTCTTTATTCGGCCCCTACTATTACTTATATCTCTGCCGCTCACCATTCTTACACTAGGGCTTTTTACCCTTATCATCAACACCATCCTGGTAATAATGGCTGTCCACCTAATCAGCGGCCTCTATATTCCTTCATTTACTCTTTCCTTTGCAACCGCTATCATCATATCTATAACCAATATTATTACTGATCGCTTGTTGAAATTGTAACACTAATCTTTTTCAAGCGGAAGCACTGAAGACTATCAGCCATTCGTCAACCTCGCCCGAATCTCACCCATATTACCAAGAAGGTTCTGCCTCCATCGGCAGAACCTTCTTTTAATTACCCTACCTTTTTCAGTTCTTGCATATCTCCCTCGCTAAACAACTTGTCAACATCGAGCAATATCAGCAAATTGTCCCCATCCTTGCCAATTCCGCGGATATATTCATTGCTGGCAGTAACACCCGGCGGTGGTTCGATCGCACTATCCTGCAGTCTGATTACCTCAGTAACCTCATCTACCACAAGGCCAATATCTTGTCCTGTCGTTTCGACAATCAGCACCCGTCTGTCTGCTTCTTTCTTAGCTGACACTCCCAACCGCGACGCCAGTTCGATTACCGGAATTACCTTGCCGCGCAGACTGATGATTCCTTTCATATACTCCGGGGTGTTCGGAAGCTTGGTAACCTCCTTATCCTGGATTATTTCCTTCACCTGGGTTATAGATACAGCATAAGCTTCTCTTCCAAGAGAGAACAGGACCAATTGTTCCTCAGCCATAACAAAACCTCCTATACTCTGAATCTCCTCACCGCGGCTTGCATGTCCTCAGCCTGACTGGATATAGCTAATTACTTCCAAATTCATTGTGATGCTTTATTCAACAACTTCTACGCCCATTATAGCGAGTGATCAATCACTTTATATTTTAAGTATCAAGCTTCTCCCTACTTTTGTCAATATTATTCTAGATTTTAGTTTTACATCAGCGCGCAGAGCACAGCTGCTAGACAGTGCCCATGCCGGCGCACTAAACACAAAACCTGCCAGAAGTATAGCCGGCAGGTTTTGTGCTGGATAATTCGGTTATGGTCGCCGTCCATGGCGAAAGGCGCTGCCTACGGCAAGATGGTAATAGTGGCAGCAGTCAGCGTTTTGTCGGAAAACACGAACTGGTCAACCTGGTAGGACGCCCCGTAGGACCAGTTCTTGATACATATCGACTCGCCGGTGGCGGTGATAGTGCCGAAAAGGTTGTCGCCGTCAGCCTGGAACTCCACCTGCGCCGACGTGAGGCCCTCGAATTTGAGAGTGTCAAAATCACCGCTACTGCTATAGTTATCGATCAGATCGTCGCCGTTGTTTTGTCTGAAGAGATAAAGGTCGTTACCATCGCCGCCTGTCAACGTATCGAAGCCGGCGCCACCGTCAAGCGTGTCGTTACCGCTGCCGCCGGTCAGCGCATCGTTGCCAGCCATACCGCTTAGAATGTCGGCGCCGCCGCTCCCCTGGATAATGTTGCCGATACTGTTGCCGGTGAGGTTGACATTGCTCGATGTCTGGTTATAGATGTTCTCGACGTTCGCGGTCAGGGTATAGGCGGAAAGGTTGTTGATATAAACCACATCAGTGCCCTCGCCGGCGGCCTCGACCACCAAGTCGCCGCTTTCGCTGACGTAATATAGGTCGTCGCCGGTCCCGCCGATCATCTTGTCATTGCCGGCGCCGCCGTAAAGATCATCATCGCCTGCTCCGCCGTACAACGTATCGTCGCCAACGCCGCCGCGAAGAATGTCGACGCCGCTGTTGCCCCAGATGGTGTTGCTTAAGCTGTTGCCAGTCAAGTACATATAATCAGACGAGTTCAGCGAGCGAAGGTTCTCGACGTTGGCCGCCAACGTATAAGCGGTTAATGTGGACAGGTTAACCTGGTCAGTCCCCTGCGCACCCGCCACCTCGACCACCACGTCCGAGCTACTGTCGATGACATAGGTATCGCTGCCTGCTCCACCGGTCAGAATGTCATTGCCGCCCCCGCCATTGAGTAAGTTGGCCAGCGAGTTGCCGGTCAAAATGTCATTGCCGCTGCCGCCGACGATGTTTTCAAAGTCGCTGTAGCTGGCACTAGTGAGGTCGATGGTGACAGCGGTCCCCATCGCGCTGGCGTCGAGCGTGTCGACCCCCTTCCCGCCGAACAGGCGGTCCGCGGCGTCGTAGACCAGCCAATCGTCGCCGTCGCCGCCATATAACGTGTCGCTGCCGCTACCGCCGTCCAGGCTGTCGTTCCCGGCTCCGCCATCAAGGACATCATTTGACCCGTAACCGTACAAGGTATCATTGCCGGCTCCGCCGTACAGCGTATCGCTGCCACCGCCGCCGTCTAGTTCATTATTCAGATTGTTGCCTGTCCCTTTGACTCCGGCACTATTCACGATTTGGAGGTTCTCCACGTTGGCGCCCAGCGTATAAGCCAACAGGCTATCAATCCTGACCAGATCCACGCCACCGTCGGCCGCCTCGACCACCACATCGCCAGTTTGCATGACAACATAAGTATCGTTGCCGGCCCCGCCGTACATGGTATCATTCCCGTCTCCGCCGGAAAGGGTGTCGGCCCCTGCGTTGCCGCGGATGACATTGGCCACCGAGTTGCCAGTGATCGACGCGCCGGCTATGGTCCTGACCTCAAGGTTCTCTACGTCTGCTGTCATGGCATAGGCGGCCAGATTATACAGCAGCACCATATCAGTGCCCTCGTTGAAGTTTTCTTTCACGACGTCCCAGGCGTCATCCACCTTATAGGTGTCGTTACCGGCTCCACCGGAGAGGGTGTCGCTGCCACTGCCGCCGTCGAGGTAATCGTTGCCGGCATCACCGAACAGCGCGCCGTTGCCGACATCGCCGTACAGGCTGTCGTTGCCTTCGCCGCCGTACAGCGTGTCATAGCCGGTCAAGCTGTACAGGCTGTTATTCAGGCTGTTGCCGACAACGGAAATGCCTGCCGTCGTTGTGATTCTGAGATTTTCTACGTTTTGCGCGTTTATCGACATGTCGTAGGAGGAAAGATAGTCACCATAATGTAGCTCGATCATGTCGACACCCTCGTTGGCGCTCTCCTTCACAACGTCGTCCGCATTAAACACCCGGTATACGTCGTTGCCCGCCCCGCCGTACATCGTGTCGCCGCCGCCGCCGAATAAGCCGTACAGCGAGTCATCGCCAGCCCCGCCGAGCATCAGGTCGTTGCCGGTATAGCCATAGATGTAGTCGTTGCCGGCCCCGCCATCCAGATAATTGTTGCCATTAGCGCCATTGATAGTGTCGTCGCCCGCCTCGCCGTACAGCGTGTCGTTGCCGTAGTAGCCGGTCATATAGTTGCCACCGCTGTTGCCGGTAGCGCTTACCCCGGGGGCACCCGACCCGAGGAGGCCATTCTGAATACTAAGGACTTCCACGTTGTTGGCCATAGTATAGCCGGAGACGTTGTAGAGAGCTATAGTATCGTTACCTTCGCCAGCGTTCTCGACAATGACGTCACTCGTCTGGTAGACAAAGTATGTATCGTCGCCACCCTTACCGATCAGCGTATCGTTGCCGCCTTCGCCGTCAGATAGTGTATTATCGGCACTGTTGCCAGTGATGCTGTTGTCCAGCGTGTTTCCGCCGCCATAACCGGCAGTCCCGAGCAATACGAGATTTTCAATATTCGCTCCCAGGTTATAATCTAATGACGAACAGACCGTATCAATGCCCTCGCCGTCGTACTCAACCACATTTTGGGCGGTGGTCACCACGTACACGTCGTTTCCCGCCCCGCCGTACAAGGCATTAGTGCCTATCCCGCCGTCAAGGGTGTCGTTGCCGTCCCCGCCGTCAAGGGTATCGTTGCCCGCCCCGCCGGAGAGCGAGTCATTGCCCGCCCCACCGTCAATATAATCGTTGCCGCTCCCACCGGTAATGCTGTTCCCCAAATCGTTGCCGGCAAGATTGGCGTCCCCGGTGGCCGAAGTAGCGTCCAGGTTTTCAATATTGTCGTTCAGGTAATAATTGGTTACATTTTGTACCACAACAGTGTCTGTCCCCTGTCCGGCGGCCTCGATCACCAAGTCTGTCGCGCTGTCGACATAGTACGTGTCATCACCTGTGCCGCCGATCAGGCGGTTGTTGCCCGTCCCGCCGTACAGCCTGTCATTACCTGCCCCACCCAGCAACAAGTCGTTGCCCGCTTCTCCGTATAGGGTGTCGTTGCCAGCCCCGCCGGACAACGTATCCTTGCCGACATAGCCATAAATGGTATTATTCACACTGTTGCCGCTGACCTGGCCGCCGCGCGCGGCATTTACATAGACCGTCTCTATCTCTGCGGTTGAGCCCAGCGTATAGTTGTTACAATTAACATAGAGCACGTCGCTGCCCGCACCGGCCGCCTCAACCACCACGTCGCCGGCGCTGTCGACAATATACGTGTCGTTGCCGTCCCCGCCGTAGAGCGTATCGTTGCCAAGGCCACCGTCGATTGTGTCGTTGCCGCTGTTGCCCCAGATAGTGTTATTCAGGCTGTTGCCAGTCAAGGTCATGGCCGCTGTATTCACAGAGCGGAGGTTCTCGACGTTAGCCGACAGATTATAGGCGGTGATCGTAGACACGTTAATCTGGTCAGTCCCCTCGCCGAGGTTTTCGGTCACCACGTCACCGGTACTGTCGACTAAGTAGACGTCATTGCCCACTCCGCCCACCAGCGAATCATTGCCGATCCCGCCATCCAGGGTATCATTGCCCACACCGCCATCTAGCGTATCATTGCCAGTCCAGCCCACCATGCTATTATTCAGACTGTTGCCGGTCACTTTGGACACCGCATTTGAAACAACGATGTTTTCCACATTGGCCGCTATTGTATAGGCCGTCAAGCCTAGATAGATTGTGTCCACGCCTTCGCCTGCGTTCTCGACCACCACGTCGCCAGAGTCGTCCACGCTATACACATCGTCGCCGACCCCGCCGACCATTTTGTCATTGCCGTACTTGCCCTGCAGCGTATCGTTGCCCGCACCGCCATACAGTGTGTCGTTGCCGCCAGCGCCCCTGATGATGTTATTCAAGGCGTTGCCGGTGATGGTGGTCGCAGTTATTGTTCCCCCCGCAACCTCCAAATTTTCCACATTGTTGTCAAGAGCGTAACTGGCAGGCCCATTCAGATATATCCAGTCCGAACCTTCGTTGGCCGCCTCGACCACCACATCGCCGGTGCCAGTGATAACGTAATAATCATCGCCGACCCCGCCGTACAGCGTGTCATTGCCAGCCTCGCCGGCCAGCGTGTCATTGCCTACCCCGCCGTAAAACTTGTCGTTGCCGTCCCCGCCGCAAAGGCTGTCGTTGCCACCCCCACCCCGAATGACGTTGGCGAGGGAGTTGCCGAGAACAGTGGCATTATACAAGACATTGAGAGTCAGGTTCTCCACATTAACGGCTTTGACCGCCATGTCATAGTAGCTCACGTTCTCGAGAATAATCGTGTCGTTGCCACCGCCGACGCCGGTGTCCTCGACCACTGCATCTAATGTGCCATCGAAGAAATAGACGTCGTCTCCCAAGCCGCCGTAAAGTTTGTCGCTGCCGTCGTTGCCAATCACCGTATCGGCGTCGCCGTACAACGTATCGTTGCCGTCGCCGCCGTACAACGTGTCGCTACCGCTACCGCCCCGCAGGACGTTGGCGAGAGCGTTGCCGTGCACACTGGCCGACGAAGTTTCGACAGTAAGGTTCTCTACATTGGCAGCGCTGGCCGCCATGTCATAGCTGGACAGGTTCGAGAGGTAGATCTGGTCGGTGCCCTGGCCGGCCACCTCTGTCACTATATCAAAGGCGCTGTCGACCAAATAAACGTCGTTGCCCAGACCGCCGACGAGAGTATTGTTGCCGCTGCCACCGTCAAGCGTGTCGTTTCCATCCCCGCCTGACAGCGAGTCGTCGTCGCCACCGCCCTCAAGCATGTCGTTGCCGCCACCGCCGGACAACGTGTCGTTACCGGCATTGCCGATCAGGTGGTTGGCCAGATTGTTGCCGGTAATCCTGTCAGCACCGCTGCCGCCGTATGCATCCTCAAAATCGGCAAAACCGGTGGCGAGGTTGATGCTGACAGCGGTTCCCATGCCGCTGGCGTCAAGAGTGTCCTCACCCGCCCCGCCCTTTATCTTCGCCGCCGTATCCGTTGCGTCGTAAATAACAAGGTCGTTGCCGGTCCCGCCGTCCAGGTAATCGCTGCCCGCCCCGCCGTCCAGCGTGTCGTTGCCTGCCCCGCCCAGCAGCGTATCATTACCGTCGCCGCCGCTCAGGCTGTCGTTGCCATCGCCGCCGTCCAGATAATCGTTACCCGCCTCGCCGAAAAGCTGATCGTTGCCGCTGCCGCCGGTCAGGCGGTCAACGCCTTTGCCGCCGTAGAGCTGGTCGTTGCCGTCACCGCCATCTAGGACGTCATTGCCGAAGTTGCCGCGCAGTATATCGTTGCCTGCCCCGCCCAGCAGCGTGTCCTTGCCGCTGCCGCCGTTTATATTGTCGTCACCCGCCCCGCCGGCGAGTGAGTTATTGCCGCTATAGACCGTTAAACCATCGTTGCCGGCGCCGCCGTCAATGGTGTCGCCGCCGCCGCCGTAGCCGTAAAGAAAGTTGTCCAGGCTGTTGCCGGTGACGTAGGCGCCGTCGCCGGCTTGTATACCGAGATTCTCGACGTTGTTCGGCAGAACATAACTGGCCAGATTGTAAAGATTGATTGCATCGCTACCCTCGCCATCCAGCTCGACCACAACGTCGCCGGCCTCTCTCACTTCGTAGATGTCGTCGCCGCTGCCGCCGTACATCACGTCATTGCCTGCGCCACCTGCGATATTGTCGTTGCCGGCCCCGCCATATATCACGTCGTTGCCTGCCCAGCCTATGAGCCAGTCGTTGCCGCCCCCGCCGAGTAAGGTATCGTTGCCGCCGCCGCCTTGCAGCTCATTGTCCAGGCTATTACCGGTGACGCTTGCACCGATCGCGTTAGACACCCTGAGCGATTCTACATTGTCCGGCAAAGTATAACTGGCAATATTGTGGAGTTCCACCATATCACCACCGCCTTCGCCAGCCAGCTCCACCACCACGTCGCCCGAGCTGTCGACTGTATAATAGTCGTTGCCAACGCCGCCGTACATCGTATCGTTGCCACTGCCGCCGTCGAGTTGGTCATCGCCGCTGCCGCCGACCAGACTGTCGTTACCATCGCCACCGGACAGTACGTCGTCGCCGTTGCCTCCGTCGAGTGTGTCGGCTCCCGCCCCGCCAGCCAATATATCATTGCCGTCCTGGCCGCTGAGCCGGTCATTGCCGTCAGCGCCGTCGATGCTGTCGTTGCCCGCCCCGCCAGAGATAGTATCATTGCCCGCCAATCCAAAAATCGTGTCGTCAGCCGCTGTCCCCGACAAATTGTCATTGCCTGCAGTACCAGTAATCGCCATTATTTTTTCCTCCCACTAATCTTAAGTGCCAATTCAACCCGCTTGCCGCGCGGAAGGAGCCCATAAAAAAAAAAAAAAATACGGGGCACTCCCCCCGCTGCGGCAATACGTAAACTTGTTATGTTGCATTTATTTTACATTATATATACTTTTTTCCTCTAACCTCAGGCTACCTTTCGACAAAAAATTGGTTTCACCTTTAATTCTGCACGCATTCCTCTCGCCTGACCTTCGTTCCAGGCATCCAAAATAAATACCCTCTTTGCCTTCCTATCTGGCAAAGAGGGTATTCAGCTTCACTCAACAAAAATTCCGGGCCTAGTACGGCTCCCCCATAATTATTCTTTCACAATGACCGCTATACCGTCCGGGATAACAGTAAAAAGAGCGTCTTTGCCAACAATGGCTTTCGCCATGTCGATCGCCTCCGGTAAGGTTTTGGCAGCCTTCATATGCATGTTTTCAATGATCTCGTGGTCACACTGGTCGGTAACGACAATCACGCTGGCTTTCAGCTCCACCCTGGCCAGTATCTGCGCTTCCCATTGATCGGCAAGGGTATCACCAGCAGCAATCTGCATAATGTTATCGAAAATCTCCCTGGCGCCGCCGGAGGCGCCAGCGAACCATTCGTAGAAAGCCTCTCCGCCGTGACCGTCGTTACAGGCACTGCAAATGATGATCACACCACCCTGTTTAACAGTAGCCGCGGCAGCCGACATGCCTTTCACTGCCTGATAGAGATTCTGGTCCAGGGGATAACCGCCATTAGAAGTAATAACAATATCAGCCGGCACCGCTTGGACAGTAGCCAAATCACTGACAAAGGCACAGCCCGCCGCATGAGCTCTGGCCATATCACCGGCATAGGCTTTAATAATCTTTTTATTCGCATCAAGGACCACATTTACAATAAACGCCAGCTTGGCCTGCCTGGCGGCATACATCATATCAATATGCAGCGGATTGCCATCGAGAATCCCGGCGCGGGCTTTGTCACTGCCAATAAACTGGGCGCAATGATTCGCCAGTACTGTACCCTGGCTAACGACCCCCGGCAAGATACTCTTACGTCCCCCGGAAAAACCCGCAAAAAAGTGAGGCTCAATGAACCCCTCCGCGATCACCAGGTCGGCCTCCATTACCAGCTTGTTGACAACAAAGTCACCGCCGGAGGGCAACAGACCAAGGTTCACCATATTCGTTGCAGCGCGGCAGTCATGAATGACGATCTTCTCTTCATTCACAATCTTATCGCCGAACTTGTAAATAAGCTCCTCTCTCGTACTGGCGCGGTGAAACCCGGTAGCAATAAGAAAAGTGATATCAACAGCCGGATTTCCGGCGCGAAGTTCCTGCAATAGCAGCGGGGAAATGATTTTGCTGGGAACCGGGCGGGTATGGTCACTGGTGATAATAACAACCCTGTTCTTGCCTTTTACCAAGTCACGCAACCGCTGCGAACCGATCGGCTGCGCCAGCGCCTGCTCCACAAGTTCGGCCTCGCTTGCAGCCGCCTTGTAATCATGCGCCTTGGAGCTCAGTACCGCCAGCAACTTATCCTCCGGTATACTGGCCTCCATATGCGTCTTGCCATATGGTATTTTTATTTTCACCATTTTGACCTCCCACTCACACATCCTTCGGCGAATCAGCACTTTTTCTGCCATGCCACCTTGCCTCAATCCCTCTTAGCCTGATGCTTTTCCACCTTCAGTCAATAGCGACCACTTTCCCAGGATTCATAATCAAATTGGGGTCCAGCGCCTTTTTAACCGCTTTCATCATATCCAGTTCCACCGGGTCCATATATTTCTCCATCAAAAGCGCCCGCTTATAACCGATTCCATGCTCACCCGACAATTTGCCGCCCATACCATATACCATCTCGTATATTTCCCCCTGCAACGCCGGAAGAATTCTTTCCCACTCTTCATCGCTATGCCGGTCTTTGAGAATATTAGCATGAATGTTGCCGTCACCGGAATGACCGGCGCAATGAATAGCAAAATCATACTTTTTACCAAGCTCTGCAATCTTCGTTACCGCCTCGGGAATACGGTTCATGGGAACAACCATATCTTCCATGGAAAATACCAAACTCCGCGCCCGATCAGCCTCCAGATATGCCTTCCTGGCCTTCCAAATCCTAGCAGGATCAGCCACCAGGACTTCCATTGCCCCATTATCTGTAGCCATTTCGTCGATGATTCCACATTGCTCTTCCAACAACTCCTCGCTGTCGCCGGCAATCTGCACAATAACATAGTACCCGGTTTCGCTGTGCGGCAGCTTTTCCTGCAGGAAACCTTCCACACACTTGACCGATTCATTATCCATAAACTCCACGCACACCGGTGTAATCCCCGCTGCCATCACCTTCGGCGTCAATCCGATTGCCGAAGCAAGATCAGGGAAAACCGCCAAAAGATTCATAGTATTTTTCGGCAGAGACATCAGTTTTAAATAGACCTTGGTTACCACCCCCAATGTGCCCTCCGAACCGATAATCAGGTCCATCATACTATAGCCGGTTGCATTCTTCCTTAACTTACCGCCAAACGTCACAATTTCGCCGGTTGGCGTGACCACTTCCAGCCCCGCCACCTGGTTGCGGGTTACACCATATTTAACCGCTTTATTCCCACCAGCATTCGTCGCGACATTGCCGCCAATAAACGAACTGTCCCCGCTGCAGGGGTCGCCAGCGTACAAATACCCTTTTTCATTAGCCGCTTTTTGCACTTCGGCTGTCGTCACACCAGGCTCGGTAACCATAAACATATTCTCCGTATCAATTTCCAGGATCTTATTCATCCGTTCCAGCGACAAGACGATGCCGCCTTTCATTGGTACCGCGCCGCAAGCCAGACCCGTCCCGGCCCCACGTGGTACGATCGGCACCAAAGCGCGGTTAGCCAGCTTGACGATCCTGGCAACCTCCTCAGCGCTACCTGGCATCACAACCACTTCCGGGGATTTAACATACCGGGGATCAGTCACCTCGTCATGGGAATAGGGCTCCAGCTTGTCGGCATTAGTATAAACATACCTTTCGCCAACGATATCTTTAATCTCCTCAACCAATTGAGGAGTGACAGTATTATATGTTGTCATCACCTGATACCTCCTTAAATTCTTAAAAAAACAGGTCATCATGTGAATTTATTATATAACCGGACTACCTGTCTGGCAATAATCCTGTCATACCCGTCATCCTCCAGCTAGATATCTTCATTTAGCCTTCCGCAACTTCCCGCAAACTATTTTAAATATATACCTTTGTATAGTATCAGAATTGCATTTATCGTGCTATTATCCATATATGCTGCCTGATTTTACCTATTTTGCGCCGACCGCGGCCTCAGGCAGGAAAATTCGTTGCAACTTTCGACATTCAATCGTAGCCATTCGTCTTGATCGGACGAAAATAATACATAGATAGGGGAGAAAAAATGTCATCAAATACCATCAACACCGCTCTTCCGGCCTACACGTTGGACGCCGATTTTGAAAATCTCACTTATACCGGCACCGGCAATTTCTCCGGCACCGGCAACAGCCTCGCCAATATCATCACCGGCGGCAGCGGCAACGACACCCTTTCCGGCGGGGGCGGCAACGACACCCTCTACGGCGGCAGCGGTAACGACTATGTTACCACCACCATCAACAACAGTGCTTATGTCAATACCGGCACAGGCAACGACACTGTTGTCAGCAATGGAAATGACACCATCCTCGGTGGGGACGGCAATGATTCCGTCACCGGTTATGCAGACAATATCACCTTAGGTAACGGCAACAACTATATATCCGCAAACAATATGGGCGCCACCATCACCGTCGGCAACGGCAACGACTATATATACGCAAGCAATATTGGCAACACTATCACCGCCGGCAACGGCAACGATACCATTATCTCCGACGCGATGTCTTCCGATATCACTGCCGGCGACGGCAACGACTACATTGTCTCCTCTGGCATTGGCACCATCACCGCCGGCGGCGGCAACGACACCCTGACCGGCGGCGAAAATGACACCATGATCGGCGGCACCGGCGACGACACCTATGTCGTCAACAACACCGGCGTTGTCATCACCGAGAATTCCGGCGAAGGCACCGACACCGTCCTCACCAATCTTGCAAAATACACCTTAGACGCTAATGTCGAAAACCTTACCTACACCGGTACCACAGCCTTCACCGGCACTGGCAACAGCCTGGCCAACGTCCTCACCGGCGGCAAAGGCGCAGATTACCTCTACGGCTTCGACGGCAACGATACCCTGATCGGCGGCACCGGCCACGACACCCTGGTCGGCGGCACCGGCGACGACACCTATGTCGTCAATAACACCGGCGTCATCATCACCGAGAATTCCGACGAAGGCACCGACACCGTCAGAACCAGCCTCACGGCCTACACCTTGCACGACAACCTCGAAAACCTCACTTACACCGGCACCGGTAACTTCACCGGCGTCGGCAACAGCCTGGATAACGTCATCACCGCCGGCGGCGGCGCCGACACCCTGATCGGCGGCGCCGGCAACGACACCTATGTCGTCACCAGCCGAGGCGGCAAGATCATTGATGCCTCTGGCACTGACACCGTCCAGACGACCCTCGCGGCTTACACCCTGGACGCCAACCTCGAAAATCTCACTTATACCGGCACCGGCAAATTCTCCGGTACCGGCAACAACCTCGCCAACGTCATCACCGGCGGCAGCGCGAGCGACACACTGAATGGCGGCGCGAACGACACCCTTGTCGGCAGCACCGGCAACGACACCTATATCGTCAATAGCACCGGCGTCGTCATCACCGAGAAATCCGGCGAAGGCACCGACACCGTCAGAACCAATCTTGCAAATTACATCTTAGGCGATAACGTTGAAAACCTCACCTACACTGGCAGCGGCAACTTCAACGGAACCGGCAATAATCTGAATAATGTCATCACCGGCGGTGCGGGCAACGACACCCTAAATAGCGGCAGCGGCGGCAGCGACACGATTTATGGCGGAGCGGGCAACGACAGAATCTTTGCCAACGGAGCAAGCGGCAGTTATATCGACGCCGGCTCAGGGAACAACTATATTCAGGCTAATAGCAGTACGGGGGATACCATTTATGGCGGAGCGGGCAACGATACCATTAATGCCAACGGAGGAAATGCTGATTATATCAACGTCGGCAGTGGAAACAACTACCTTAGTGTCCAGAGCAGTCACAGCGATACCATTAATGGCGGAGCTGGCAACGACACTATTTATGCCGCTGGGACAAGCAACAGTTATATCGACGCCAGCAGTGGAAACAACTACCTTAGTGTCCAGAGCAGTACCAATGATACCATTTATGGTGGAGCAGGCAACAACATAATCGTTGCTGTTGGACTGGGTACCGATTATATCAGCACCGATGCCGGGAATGACTCTATTAATGGCCAGGGTCACAATGATACCATTTATAGCGGAGCTGGCAATGACACAATCTCTAATACCGGAGCGGGTACCGATTATATCGACGCCGGCTCAGGGAACAACTTTATTAATGCTTATAGCGGCAGCGGCACCATTTATGGCGGAGCGGGCAATGATACCATTAATGCCCACGGAGGAAATGCTGATTATATCGACGCCGGCTCAGGGAACAACTATATTGATGCTTATAGCGCCAACGACACCATTAATAGCGGCGCGGGTAATGACACTCTTTATGCCGACGGCGAGTCAGGCGATTATATCAACGTCGGCAGTGGAAACAACTACCTTAGTGTCCAGAGCAGTCACAGCGATACCATTTATGGCGGTGCAGGCAACGACACCATTTCTGCCGATGAGATGAGCAACGGTTATATCGACGCCGGGGACGGAAACGACTATATTCAGGCCCACTACGGCAGCAACAGCGCCATTTATATGGGCGCTGGCAACGACACCTTCAGCGGCGGCGGTGGCACGAGCGTTACGCTGCACGGCGGAATCGGTAATGATGTATATGTTATTACCGCGCCTGGCGATGTGATAAGCGAAAGTGCCGGCGAAGGTACCGATACAGTCAAAACCAGCCTTAGCCGTTATACGCTGGATGCCAATGTGGAGAACTTGACCTACACCGGCAACGCCAGTTTCTCCGGCACCGGCAACAGTCTCGCCAATGTCATCACCGGTGGCACCGTCAACGACATACTTTATGGCGGCGGCGGCAACGACACTCTGATTGGCGGGGCGGGCAACGATACCTATATCGTTGACAACACCGGCGTGGTCATAACTGAAGCTGCTGGCGGCGGTACAGATACAGTGAATACGGGCCTGGCCGTCTACACACTGGGGGCCAATCTTGAAAACCTGACCTATACCGGCACAACAGGCAATTTCAGCGGCACAGGCAACGCGCTTGACAACTACATCTCCGGCGGGGCAGGAAATGACTACCTCTCCAGCGGGGCGGGCAACGACACTGTTGTCAGCCACGGAAACGACACCATCCTCGGTGGGAACGGCAATGATCACGTCACTTCCGACGGAGCGTCCGTCCATATCACATTAGGCAATGGCAACGATACCATTTTCTCCAGCGCGGCGTCTTCCGATATCACTGCCGGCAACGGCAACGACTATATCTCCTCAAATAATATGAGCAACACCATCACCGTCGGCAACGGCAACGATACCATTTTCTCCAGCGCGGCGTCTTCCGATATCACTGCCGGCAACGGCAACGACTACATTTTCTCCGCTGGCACCAGCACCATCAAAGCCGGCTCCGGCAACGATACCTTGGACAGCGGCGGCGTCGCCACCCTGATCGGCGGCGCCGGTAACGACACCTATGTCGTCAATAACCCCGGCGGCGTCATCACCGAAAAATCCGGTGAAGGCACCGACACCGTCAAAACCACTCTTGCAACCTTTGACCTTACGAATATCGCCAACGTCGAAAACCTCACCTATACAGGCACCGCCGCCTTCTCCGGCAACGGCAACAGCCTGGCCAACGTCATCACCGGCAGCTATGGCACAGATACTTTGATCGGCGGCGGCGGCAACGATACCCTGATCGGCGGCGGCGGCAATGACAGCCTGATCGGTGGCTCGGGGGCCGACACCTACAAATTTGCCAGCGACTCCGGCAATGACACCATTTCAGGCAACAGCGGCAACAGCCTGGACACCATCCTGTTTAGCGGCGGCGCGGCACCGCAAGCTGTCAGCATGGTCGGCAGCGATCTGGTGTTTGACCTCGGAAGCGGTAATGCGGTCACCATACAGAACGACGTAAGCCAATCGGTCGAATTCATAAAATTTGACACCGGCCCGGCTTATGCCCTTAAAGTCAATACCTCCGACACGTCCATCACCGCCACCGGTTCGACCGCCACCGCCCTGTTCGATATGCTCGGCCACAGCAGCCTCAAAGGAGGCACCGCTAGCGACTATCTTTGCGGCACAGGCAACGACACGCTGATTGGCGGCACCGGCAACGACACCTATGTCGTCAATAACACCGGCATCGTCATCACCGAGAAATCCGGCCAAGGCACCGACACCGTGGTTATAGTCGGCGATGCCATTCCCGCCTACACCTTGGGGTCCAATCTTGAGAACCTGACCTATACCGGTACTACCGCCGTCAGCCTGACCGGCAATACGCTGGCCAACATCATCACCGGAGGCACCGGAAACGACACCCTGATCGGCGGCGGCGCGAGCGACACCCTGATCGGCGGCGACGGTAACGACACCTACATCGTCAACAATGCCGGCGTCAAGATCATTGACAGCGGCGGCACTGATACAGTGCGAACGACCCTCGCGGCCTACACACTGGGCATCGGTCTCGAAAACCTCACCTACACCGGCAGCACAAGCTTCGTCGGCACCGGCAACAGCCTGGCCAACATCATCACCGGCGGCAACGCGAGCGATACCCTGATCGGCGGCGCAAACGACACCCTGCTCGGCGGCACCGGCAACGACACCTATGTCGTCAATAACACCGGCATCGTCATCACCGAGAACTCCGGCGAAGGCAACGACACCGTCCTCACCAATCTTGCAAATTACGCCCTCGCCGCCAACGTCGAAAACCTCACCTACACCGGCACCTCTGCCGCCAACTTGACCGGCAACAGTCAGGGCAGCAATGTCATCACCGCCGCGGCCGGCAACGACACCATCACCGGTTACGGTAATGACACCATCTACGGGGGCAGCGGCAACGACAACATCACCGAAAACGGCACCTACAACTATATCAAGCTCGGCAACGGCAACAACTTTTATGACAACAAAAACGAAGACGATAGTCACGACACAGTCTATGGCGGTAGCGGCAACGAAACTGTGAAGGGTATAAATTACGGTGATATTTACCTCGGCAACGGCAACAACTTTATTAACAGTGCCGGCAATAACTATATCACCACCGGCGCCGGCAACGATTCCGTCAACGCATATTATAATGACACCGTTTACGGCGGCGCAGGCAATGACATTCTATACTCCAACTCCTATGACCCCTACGACGCCAGCCAAACAGACGATATGCATAACAGCTATCTCGACGGCGGCAGCGGCAACGACACCCTGGTCGGCGGCACCGGCAACGACACCCTGGTGGGCGGCCTTGGTAACGACCTCTTCATCATCACTTCGTCCAGCGACCAAGTCTGGGAATTGGCGAACGGCGGCACCGACACCGTAAAGACCACTCTGCCGGCCTACACCCTCGCCGCCAACGTCGAAAACCTCACCTATTTCGGTACCACCGCCGCCAGCCTGACAGGCAACAGCCTCGCCAATGTCATCACTGCCCTGGCCGGCAACGACACCCTTTCCGGCGGCGGTGGCAAAGACACCCTGATCGGCGGAGCGGGCAACGACGTCTACTATTTCGACATGAGCCTCTGGGATGCGGTCCACAGCTTCACCTCCGGCGCCACCCTGACCAACAACCTGGAGACCATCGCCAGCAGCACCGACAACCACAACGACGACATCGTCCTGTCATCCTCCTCCGATGTCGCCAATCTCATACTCACCGCCAAAGGCAACGACCTCCTGGTCTCACTACACCTCGCCGGGACAGGAACGTCCGCCGGTGCTTACAATGAAGTCATGCTGGTCAAGGACTACTTCAAGGATTCCTCCAGTTATGATCCGACCTTCCAGACCGCTGGCGGCAAAATCCTCAACATCAGCCCAAACCCCAACGGCACATACAGCCTCTCATAACGACATAAAGCATAATGGTCCGTCAAAAGCGGGCCCTTATGCTTTGACTTCGCACCCACCATACACAAAAAAACCCTCCTTGCCTTATAGCAAAGAGGGGTTTTTCCCTTGGGGGAACAGCTTAATTGAACAAACCTACATAAACGTCAACCTCAATACTGTCAACTGAAAATCCGATTACCACCACTTTGGGCACCGACAGCCTCACCTGCCCGCCCCCCCCAACGATCAATGTGGGCGGCGATATATCCAGCCCGTTTACTCCGGCTTGGCTATAAATGATACAGGCGTTGGCACAAACCATGTTTCCCATCTCGGATATAGCGCTTTGGGCCATGTTGTCAAGCTCTGGAACCGGCATTCCCATCATCATCTTAGAGGCAAACTGTTTGGCATTTTCAATACTCATCCCAATCAGAATTGCGCCTTTAAGTGGCCCCATAACGCCAATATTGACCAAAATTCCGGGGTTTTGCAAATCAGACCCTTCTAACGATAATCTCGTTTTCGTTATCTCTTGAAAACCAATCTGCGGAATAATCGTTGTGAAGGCCTCTAATATCGGATTTATAGTATTTACATCCATAATACAAACCCCCTTTTAAAGCCAACACTCATGTATATCCGCCCAAAATCCATATCGGCATAGACACTTCGGGCGGTGATATCTGGGCAGATTATTTCCGTGGTAGTACCATAAAACACACTTGGAGGCGCTACTTTTAACCCAAAGGTTTTATCCTTTTTGTTCAGCATCGAGCAGGCCACGCCACCAATCACATTAGCAAACTCAGCGGCCATAGCCATAACCTCATCACGGCCTTTCGCCGGCCGCTTGAGGATAATGGCCGACATCGCCTCTGCCGTTTCAGTCGGAACATCCAATATCAAAGATCCCGGGTAGCGCCCGATAATTCCAATGACCACCGTAATTCCCTGCGAAGAATGCTGTGAATTACAACCCTTGATATCCTCGAAGCTTACAGGCTTTTTCATCATCCTGGTAACACTTTGGTCAAGCGCTTCTTTAAAAATATCCAAACCCCAAGCCTCAAGATTTCCATAAACCGTATCCGGCGACAACACATTATTAATAACCCGCATCAAAACTTCCCCGTCAACCGGCTTTTGCACATACCCGACAGCACCTGCACTCTTTGCTTCCGCTTCAGATTCTTCATCCTTCATCGAACTGCATAATACAACCTTCGCATTCTGGTCATACAATCGGAGCACCTTGGTACATTCGAATCCATCCGCACCAGGCATGGCGATATCCATCGTCACAATATCCGGCCGACACTCTTGGTATGTCTGAATAAGGCTTTCCATTGAATCTGCCTCACCGACAACCTCGCAGCCGCCCTCTTCCAAAACCCCTGCCAGAACTGTCCTCGAGAACGGAGAATCATCCACAATCATCACTCTAATAGCGCCACTCATTCTTCACATCTGCCCCCTCATCTTCTGCGAATATAACCAATTGTCAATATAATTTCTCCGTGAAAGCCATAGCAACAAAAATGTTTCTGTTTCTTATAGTCTAAGCCTGTTCGAGCTCCCCCGCATCCACTAATAGGCATATCCTTCAGAAAATTTCAGTCCATCGCGCCATATGAGTAAATTCAATGTGTTTCAGCTATTTTTACGAGTGCGGCGACAGTCACCAAAAGATATAAAAAAAGTGCAAACCGCCAAAACACTGCAGAAATACTGCCAGAACTAAAACCGGTGCCAGTATGTAATACGCAAGTACCTTTCGGGATAAGGACCAGGTCCATAGATTTGGTAAAGAGCAGTTGGGAAATAGTATCTGCCGCCTTTATAATACACTTCCACCATTTCCTGCTTGTTCATAAAGTGTTGAAAGCCAATGAAATTTGCCTTAGGGGAAAGGGCAGACATTCCGGGTCCAGATAAATAGGGAACGGAAAAAGTACCGACCTTCAGGACATTTTTATTATCCAGTTGGTACGCAAGCTCATAAACATGAGACTTAATTGTGCCGGAAGGAAAAGTGGCCAACCATGTAGCAGGCAGCCCGCTGACAAATGGATCATTCTTTGTCCAGGCAACTTCGCAGGTAAAGCTGACATTAGGCACTATATCTTTGTAATTAAAATTCACTTCGGTATAGTTGGCAGCTTTGGAACCACAATTAAGAGCTGCATTTGCATTGTTTTTTGCTGCGTAGTATGCTCCAGCAGTTACATTTTTGTCAGCCGCGTAAGAGGCTCCCACAGACCATACCTTATTCTCATAATTTCTTGGAGTATTGTTATCGACTTGACTGGTATACAAGCCATTTAAAGTCATTTTGTCTTGTTTTGTTGACATACTGATACCGTAAACATTTGAATCGCCAATAGTCAGCGTGGTATCGGCCAACATTCCTAAGGGACCTAGTTTCAAATCCTGACGGCCAATCTTTGCAAAAGTGGCTCCATTTGCGTACGTTAAGCCATACATATCCAGATATCCTACACTCTTATTTCCACCCTTGATATACCTGGACTGGTCAGCGGTGAAAATATTAGGATGCTGAGCAAAATTCTGGTCAACTCTGGCATATGCTGCCCAGTTTTGATCCATCTGCACTTTCATAGTAGCCCATACTGTTTCATTAAAATCGGTTTTGTCCCTAACATAAACAATTTTACGGTTTTTAAAAAATTGTACCCGATCTGGCCATACGTCAAGCATCCTAAAATCTACAACATAGAGGCCTGAAACCTCTAGATCGTGTGAAACTAGTGCCTGATCACTCGCAAAAACGGGCTGAGCAACCAACCCACCAATTAGGGATAGGGCAATTAGTACAACACCTATGATAGAAGGCTTTTTATACAATTTCACACGCATCCGAAGTCTGATAATTATTTCAACCCGCTTTCTTTTTTCAGTTGAGCAGCAATGACCTACCCAGGATAATAATGTGATACGCGCAGAAGATGTTGTCTCCCACACTAATATTTATCAAATTGCCGCTCCGCCGAACATCTTCAACGCCTCCGCCGCCGGCAAAGGCCGACTCAACAGATACCCCTGACAATATCCACAACCTTTAGCTTTAAGAAAACGCAGCTGTTCTTCTGTTTCCACCCCTTCGGCCACCACACTGAAACCAAGTAACGACGACATATGTAATAACGACTCGATAAGTAGCAGACTTTTTCGCTCGCAGTTGACAGTAATTTTATCCACCATCGACTTATCAATCTTCAACGTCGTGATGGGCATTTGCGACAAATAGGTGAACGAGGAATACCCTGTGCCGAAATCATCAAGCGATATAGACACGCCATAATCACGCAACTCCCAAAGAGCAGAAACTCGACTTTCCACGTCTGTCATCAGAATGCTTTCTGTCATTTCCAGGGTCAGCTTGGCAGCAGGCAAACCTGTTTCGCGCAATGTTTCCTTAACCATAGTCACGAAGCTAGGCAACGCCAGTTGACACATTGAGATATTTACCGAAACGTTGACATATTCGCCATAGGTTCTTTGACAATTCACTGAAAACCGACAAGCCTCAAGTAGTACCCACACGCCGATAGGAATGATCAAATTCGTTTCTTCGGCGATTGGTATAAACTCGGCCGGAGAAATAACCCCAATTTGGGGATTAGTCCAGCGCAAAAGCGCTTCAACCCCAACAACCATTGCGCCCTGTGGCTGAATATCATAAATAGGCTGAAATGCTAAATGAAACTCCTTATTGACCAGCGCATTTTTAAGAGCCTCTCTGATCTCGTAGCGTCGGTTGACCGTTTCCTGCAGAACAGGTTCATATATTTTTAAACACCGTTTACCGCTTTCCTTCGCATGATGCAATGCCAAATAAGCCTGCTGGATCTGCAAATCAATGTATTTTTCCCGCTCAGGAAGAATAGAAATGCCGCCGCTCATTTGGATATAAAAAAGACCTGTATCAAATTCAAGACAAGCGGCTTCCATCAGCCCTCCAACTCGGATCGCATCCTGCAGCCCCCCAGGGCCTGCAAAAAACAGAATAAACTCATCTCTACCAAAGCAGCCTATCACTGCGGTATCTGAGTAGTTATAACGCAGGCTGGCAGCAATCGCAACCAGAATCTTTTCACAAAATATATGCCCATGGACATCGTTGACAAGCTTGAAATCGTCAACGTTTACTATTAGCAGCGCTCCGCCAATTCCTTCTGCATTTTTTCTCGCCACAGCACCAGCAAAGCCTCGCCGATTATAAAGACCAGTCAACTCATCATGCGTGGCTTGATAGAATGCTTCCTGTTCGCGCCGAACCTCATCTGAAATATCATGAAAAGTAAGTACAATAAGGCTGCGTTCGCGATAGCGAATGGTCGTTGCCAATAGCTCCACAGCAACAGGCGTTCCATTCTGACGACGAAAGATTCTTCGATGCGGCGGTAAAAATTTGGCTTGTTTTAATTCTTCCGAAAACGTTGCTATATCTTGGGGACTATCGACGAAAAGCTCACTCATATTCAGCGCTCTGTCCGGATTCAATTCATATCCGAACTGCTCACAGAAGCGAGTATTGGCTTCAACAATCGCATACGTTTCAGGGTCGCAGAATATCACCGGAGCAGGAGCCTGCTCCATAACAGCCTTGTATTTAGCCTCACTTTCGCTTAATGCCGCTTCTGCCAACCTATGCTCCGTAATATCGTAAATAACACCTTCAAGTCTGTGCAATTCGCCGGTCAGCAAAAAAATGCCCTGACCGCGCTCCACAACATACTTTACGGATTTATCCTTGGTAATAATCCTATATTCCATTGAATAAGCGCTTCTTTTTTCGACTCCCGCCCAAACTGCGTCGCTTACTTTTTTTTGATCATCAGGATGAATAATGGAGGAATAGTCAACGACCCTGTTTTCTATCAATTCATCAGCCGAATAGCCCGTGAGCTGCCAAGCCCCATCACTGACGAATTTCATTGTCCAAAACTCGTCGTTCAAACAGTAATAAACCATCCCCTGAAGATTGCTCATCAAGGTTGCCAATTCTCTTTCACTTTCCTTGAGAACTTCATACCTATCAGCCAATTCCTGCCGGGCAACAGCCAATTCAGAAGTTCTTTCATTCACTCGTTGCTCAAGAACACCATTCATTCTCTCAAGATCCTGATTAAGAGATATGATTGTTTCGTTCATAGAGATTATTTCTTCATTTTGAGCAGTCAGCTCTTCGTTCAAGGCAGTAAATTCTTCATTTTGAGCAGTTAGTTCTTCATTCATGGCGGAAATTTCTTCAGTTTGAGCAGTCAGTTCTTCATTCATTGCCTTTATCTTTTCAAGCTGACCCGTCAAGGAAATGCCTCCTAATCGTCATCATCTACACTTTGGCCTAGTCCCAATTTTCGCCTTAAAACTCCAATTTATTTAAATCACTTTTCCCAGCCTCGGCTGTTGTAGTTTGTTTTTTTTGACATATTTCGCACATTTTCGAGTTTGATCGTCAGTTATTTCGTTGTGTTAAGCTCAAATTCCTGTATTTATTATCATTCAGAATATAAAACATCGAGTCAACCGCGACGAACAAATCACAACTTAAAATAATAACAAATGGCCGAAAAAAATTAATATCCCATCTTTGGGAATATCTCCTTGTCCATTTATCCCCAAAGTGATATGCTGAAATTACAATATCAGCCCAGTTATATTATCGATAAATTATTTTAAGGAGTCCTTCCTTATGAAGTATTACGACTTCATTCTCCAAACATATCGTAGTTTAATAAAGAAAATCGGACCGCAAACTTTTATAGAACACCAATTAGAACAACGATTTATTGATATCGACGACAGCAAGTTGAATATTATTCGCGACACTTTAACCCAAAATTATTATAGCAGCCATACCGAAGAATATTTACAGTCTGCCATAGGGAAAAAAGATGTTGATAACCAACTAAATCAGCGTTTAAAAGCATTTAGAAGTACAATAATTCCTTGGTTAAATAATACAAAACCGTTACTCGGCGCCAACATATTAGAAATTGGCTGTGGAACCGGAAGTTCAACAGTGGCCCTCGCCGAGCAAGGAGCCAATGTCGTCGCTATTGACATAGACAAAAATTCTCTGGAGGTAGCAAAAAAACGTTGTGCCGTTTATGGCCTTGAAGTAAATTTTATTCAGGCGAATGCTACTGATATTGATAAACTTGATACTTCCATCTGTCACTATGATTTTATTATCTTCTTTGCCGCTCTTGAACACATGCTCCATGATGAAAGAATAATTTCGTTAGAAAAAGCCTGGAATATGTTAGACAATAATAGTTATCTAACTGTAATTGAAGCTCCAAATAGATTATGGTTTTTTGATTCTCACACATCTGTATTACCTTTCAATATGTGGTTACCCGATGAATTAGCATTTCAATACGCAAAATTTAGCCACAGAAGAAATTATCACGAAATTTATGACGAATATAGCGCTGAAAAAAAGTTGCACTTTTTAAGGCGCGGGCGCGGTGTGAGTTTCCACGAATTTGAAGTCGCCTTTAACGGGATTGACAACTGGAAAGTTTTAAACAGTCTCAATCAATATCTTATGAATGAACCGCTGTCTATGGTTGCTAAACAATATAAATTTTTATTGAAAGAAATAAGTCCTAAGCATCTTCATGATGGCTTTTTTGATCCTCATCTAGATTTAATAATTCAAAAAAATATAAAATGAAAAACCCGCGGCCTCAATACAACGAGTCCCTGCCAAAAGGTCTGCCGAGTTTAACCTAGTAGAAAAAAACAGCCTAACCCCAAAACATTTCAGGGTTTAGGCTGTTTTTCGCGCATATTACCTGTTTAGCCCCAGCGTCTGTCCTGTTGAAGCATGAATCTCCTTGATAAGCGCTGGATTTTTTTCTAGAGATACGCCATAAGAAGGAATCATTTCTTTTAATTTTGGTTCCCAAGCTTTTATATGTTGCGGGAAGCATTTTTTCATTAACTCAAGCATGACAGAAACGGCGGTAGACGCGCCCGGAGAAGCGCCGAGCAAAGCAGCTATCGAACCATCGGAGGCACTGATAACTTCCGTACCGAATTGAATAGTTCCCTTGCCGGCCGCCGTATTTTTGATAATTTGCACGCGCTGCCCTGTCACTAGCAAATCCCAGTCCTCGCTTTTGGCGTTCGGGACAAAATCCCGCAGGTCCGCCATGCGCTGTTCTTTCGACAACATAATTTGTTTGATCAAATATACCGTCAGCGAAACATTGTTTACGCCTGCGGCGAGCATTGTCATAAGATTATCCGGTTTTATGGAAATGAACAAATCAAGCATTGAACCGAATTTTAAAAACTTTGGAGAAAAACCGGCAAACGGTCCAAATAACAGCGACTCTTTCTTGTCGATAAATCTCGTGTCAAGATGCGGGACAGACATCGGAGGAGCGCCAACCGGAGCTTTGCCGTATACCTTTGCATGATGCTGTGCTACGATTTCTGGATTTTGGCACGCCAGGAATATTCCGCTTACCGGAAACCCTCCGATACCTTTTCCTTCGGGAATACCGGATTTTTGCAATAAATGCAGGCTTCCCCCTCCGCAGCCGATAAAAACGAATTTCGCAGTATGTTGTTCGACTGTGCCGCTATCGACATTTCTCACCTTCAGTTCCCATGAACCGCCCTCAGTACGTTTGACATCATCCACATTTTGTTTGAATTTTATATCGACGTCCTTACTCTTTAAGTGCTTAAACATCATCCGTGTCAAAGCGCCAAAATTGACATCCGTGCCAGATTCAATTCTCGTTGCTGCTATAGGCTTGTTCAAGTCTCTGTCTTTCATTATAAGCGGAATCCATTCCATGAGTTTCCTCGGGTCATCAGAAAACTCCATACCTTGAAACAGAGGAATATTCGACAACGCTTCGAAGCGCTTTTTTAAAAACGCAACATTCTGATCACCCTGTATCATACTCATATGAGGCAATGGCACAATAAATTCTTGCGGATTAAGTATCAGCTTGCTGTTTACAAGATACGCCCAAAACTGTTTTGAAAGCTGGAACTCTTCGTTGATCTTTATCGCTTTGCTAATATCTATCGATCCGTCTGGCTGCTCGACGGTGTAATTAAGCTCGCACAGTGCAGCGTGTCCCGTTCCGGCGTTATTCCATTCGTTAGAGCTTTCCTCTCCCGTACTTGCCAGTCTTTCAAACACCGTAATTTTCCAATCCGGTACTAACTCCTTGAGCAGTGACCCTAAAGTCGCACTCATTATTCCGCCACCAATTAAGATAACGTCATTTTTATTTTGTCTGTCACTCATCTTATTACCCCTCATACTCTAAAAATTTGCAGGAATTAAGGCGCTCCTGCTTTTCGCCACAACAACATCGTCTCCAGTATAATGCAGCTACTTGTCCAGTGTCGTTTTTTTCCTTCAATTATATAGCTTACCTTATTCCGCATAACAGTTCAAGCTCCTTTGCCGCCGATTCATTAATACAAGCCAAAATCAGCTTAATTGCTAAGGCCCATAGCCTCCTATTCATTGACTAAATTCCTGCTTGTGACGGCTATCGGTCACCTTAAGCGGTCTTGCCTTTTGTCGGCCTTTATTGTTGGCAACAAGTTTCTCCCTTCTGATCTTGACCGCAAACAAATCCCGCTTTGCGTGGTAGCCAAAGCGGGATTTCAGTTTCACAATCAAAAAATGATGATTCACATAGCGGAGGCGAACCGAGCCTTGCAAGTCCACCGATGGATCAAGTGTAGTTCCTTTGTTCTGCAGTCAGTGTTGGCTGATACGCTGAACCCGCGGAATCCCTCTGCATCCTTCTTGGAAGATTATTATGGCGCTACAACCTGAATAGACTCGAACTTCGTATTGATCAAGGTGTACTTCCCTTGCGTTTTTACAAAAGCCACCCCGGCACGAAAATCGGTTGCCGCGTCAAATTGCAGAGAATTAACAGATTTCCCCGTCATGTCGATATAGTGCCACTTGTTACTTTCTTTTACCGGCGCCAGCATCTCAAAAAAGTCACCTGCTTCTTGGAATCTCGGTTGAATTACACATTGAAAGTCTTTATTCACATAGCCGTATATATTTTCCGTTTTCTTACCCCTAGTGAAATAGTCGTCAACGTTATTTTTTGTTTCTATCTTTCCAACCACAGTCAATCCTTCGCCAGAGTATTCACCCATCAAGGAATATTGCGTTTCTGCTAGCCTTTTTCCAGCTTTGTTGATCACCAACATTTTTCCATCCTGATTAGTTAGATACGCTACGTCGCTATGAAATGGATACAAGACCGCTATTTCCTTTCCAAATTACAGCACTGACTGCCCTTGTTTATCAATGAAAGTGAGGACACCGGCTTTCGTTCTGGTTGCCGCCAACCCCTCGCTGAATGAACTATGTTTTGCCGCTAATAATGCAGCAGACTGTCTCGGTATTCCTCCTGATATAATCGCCTGTTGCCATTGTGATGGGAAAATATCGTCAAACGTTCCCGGAATAGCTACCTTTCCAGTCTTGTCCACATAAACATAATCGCGGACTGCTCTTTTCGTCAGCCCTATAAAGGGATTCCACCCTGTCGCTGTTCCCTTGTCAATAGTTACGAGGGCAAGCCCCTCCTTAAACGGTCCGCAAGCATCGAACTGCGGCGTAATCACCATTTGACCCGTGGCATCCACATATCCCCATTTTTTATTGAGCGAAACCGCCGCCAAGCCCTCCGAAAACGGCCGCACATCATCATAAGTCGGAGCAACGATTATTTCTCCACTGCGATTAATGAAACCCCATTTCCCGTCTTTCTTAATTGGCAGACAATTTTCGACAAAAACCAGCTCGCCAACCTGGTTCAATTCATCGAATCCGTTCTCTACAGTGTACTTCGGCTTGATCGCCCAATTTCCAGCATTATCAATAAATCCCCATTTGCCGTTCACATCAACTGCAGCCAAGCCCTCACTGAAAGTTGATACACCATCAAATTGTGGAACAATTGCTGCCTGAGCAGGCTGCGCGATTGTCGATAGCAAGATACCCAAGAAAAGCAAACGTATTGTCTTCATCACCATCATAAAATCTCCTTTTCATCTTAACATATAACACGCAGTCAATTATAGGCTGGTGTTTTGATAACTCTACCCAGAAAATCACCACACCGGTATCGACCTAGCGATCATAACCAAGAGCAATAGTCATGTAGGAAACTGGTTAAACATTGGAAGAATGCAACTGGCATCGATTGGTAATTCGACGTTTATTGCTATTCTCTATCACCAACGACAAAACCTTTGTCGGAAAAGGGCTTGTTTTGACGAATTAGCCATCACCCTAATTTCTCAACTATCTTTTTGGCAAAATCGCGCACTGGTTGTGACCAGTGTGCTTCGCCGTTGCTATCAAGCTCATTGGATACGACCCGTCTGAGACTTGAAGCTTCTTGTTCTATTATCGGGGTAACTGCCTGAATTGCCCGTCGAACCCTTTGATCGTATCCGGCCTCCCGGAGAATTTGTTCTTGCACCTGCTGCGAGGTAAGCGCAATCACTTCTGCCCTTAGTGTTCTCAGCATCACCTGGTTGTCGGGCACAACCTTGCGCACGCCATGGGCCGATATTTTGGATTCGAGCCACTCCAAAAATTGCGGCGAGGTCATGGCATTAAGTTCAACTCTATTATCCTGTAACCATTCCCGCCACTCATCATCAAGGTAGCTGGCCACCGGACGCCGGCTTATAGCACGCTGCGCCGTTTCCACCTCCAGGCCCATTTCCAGAGCCTCCTCTGGATCTAACCCAAGATTGATGACTCTGACTCGGCGGCCCGGACGGGCCATTGTTCCTTCTTGCAAAGTCTCATATATTTTAGTACCGGCAGCGTCGGCATCATGAATGCAGAAAAACAGGATTTCTTCGTCGGTGTCACCAAGAAGATCGAACAGATCCTTTACCGCGCGCGAGGCATACCCTTTACTTGTCAATAACGCACAATCGAAGCGTTCAGGAAATTTCGCGTCTTTTAAAATTGTGAAAAATCCTTCCTTCTCGGAATAAATAATCTTATTAAATGTCCATTCGGGGCGCTCGTAGTTTTCCACAGAAATCGTCCCAATCGGAATCTCTTCCTTTAAATGTGGGTGGTACAGCACCCCACGGGGGTCACGATACATACTGGGGATAGCACCACTTTCTGCCTCATATTCGGTAATAACCCGGCAAAAATAATTGTAATCAGGTTGCTTGTCCATCTGAGTGATGACATACGGCCGGATCGCGTAATAAAGCTGCCGCTGACTGAATTTGTACACACCCTGCCCACTAGCTTTACCCACCGCCTCTTGCAAATAATACAGAATAATTTCTTTCTCATTTCGCCTGCCGGTATCCTTACTATGAGATACGCTGCGTCTGGCTTTTGCCGCAGCCCGCCTTATGGCATCGACAATCTCGCTTGCCATAGGCTCCAGGTCAGGCTCTTTTCCATCAGAAGTAATTGGCATATAAGGAGTCTGAACATTAACTACAATATTGGCGGATTTTGATTTTATTGAGTGGCCAAGCCCACAACCAAAGAGCGAAAGCTTGCCGCGGTCATCGTAGATGCGGACATCACCTGTGATCCGAGTCTTATTTACTAGAAAGGTTAACTTGGATTTTTCTGCGAGACTCACCCAAGCTTCAACAAGATAAGGAATCGTGGCACTATGCTGACCCCGCAGAGACTTTACACGGTTGTATCCGGGCGCAGCAGAGTAGTCTCTAAAATCAGGATGATCTCCAATTTGGCCAAGCCTGTTTTGTTTGATTTCACTGGAATTGGCTCTAAGCTCACGCAGAAAAAATTCAGTATCGTCAAAAGAGAGTTGCTCTGATGTCCGGTCTGGGAACAACCCTGCTATCTCTTTTGCCTTACCTCTATTGATGCCGTCGAAACTGGCAGCAAGTGTCTCGACCGACCCGTAATATGAATTTGCCAGCTCATAAAAAGCTTCAGAAGTATACCAGTAAGGTGAAGTTTTGCATTTAAAATCGCTGCCGCGAGCAAAGGCAATCGACAGCCGGCCCCATTCAAGGTCACTGTCCCTGACAGGGAGATTTGCCCCAAATACCACAATAACGCGTGTGCCTTGCCCACTGCTGTCGCCGACCTCAGAAACATCGGTATTACCGTCCTGGTCGAACCGGAGGTGATATTCCTTTCCTCGTGTACAAACCTGAATATGGCCGCCAGATGCAAGAACTGCGCCGCTGACAACCCTTAGCCCATTACCCAGAGCCCCCCGGGTCGGAAGACGTAACAGCTTCGAAGAAACGAGCGGACGACTGACAGAAAACAACTCCCGAAGCTCTTCAGGAGCAATTCCTTCCCCAGAGTCATGGACGTAAAAACCATTGATCTCAGGCATTAAATCCAGTTCGCAGGTACTCCCCACATCCAGTGCATTGTCGACCAGTTCCTTGACTACAAGTGATGGTATAGACTCCTGGGGCACGCCGGCTTTCTGAGACAAGGTTTCTATATTTCTGAAGAGTTTCCAATCTTCCCTCAAAAACAACATCAACGTCACATCCCCTTTGTAAATGACAAGAAAATAAATATTTTGTCTTTTGCAGTTCTACTATATCACAATGCCACCCTCCCGAAAACAACAAAAACCCGCATACAACGCGAGTTCTCGGCAATTCAGGAGTAATAAATTGAGAATTAGACTTCAACAAACATTGTCTTTTTAAGTCATGAAAAAACGTCTACTCCATTACGGAAGCAGGAGGAAGTGACATCCGATCCTCAGTCGCAGAGCTTATTCGGCGGATTAATCTTCGTTTTTTTACTTACAATAAGAAAAAGCAATGAAACCAGCCACCGCCAAAACCGCCGTATTGTTGTGCAGTCCCGACCCTCCACGTTTAGAATTAAATAAATACTCTTAGCGAATAAAACAAAGTGGTGTTAAAATAGAGAGGCTATCCGGACACTCTTTTATCGTTGCTCTATTATCTAAGGAGGTACTATGGTTGAACAACATCCCGATTTTATAGCAGAAAAAAAACATCTAGAAACGACGATCACCCAGATGCATCATATTGTATCTGACCTGAACTCCGATATTGCCGACCGCTCCCAACGCCTGAGCAAAGCCACATCATTAAAAGATCAGGTCAGCGCCTATATTCACAGCATCATGAAAAGCGACAGTGCTGATAAAATCCAAAACATAGGAGCGGCTATTCCCAATCCTTATTTCGGGCGGGTCGATTTTCGAGAGGACGGCACTGCTGAATTCAACAGCTTCTATATCGGGCGCTGCAAAGTCGCCAAACTAGAAATTGAAAGTATCAAAGACTTTCTGGTTTTTGACTGGCGTGATCCGGTATCTATTGTTTTTTACGAATGTCATAACGGAAGAGCCGAGTACGAAGTACTGAACAGCTATAAGTATAGCGGCGACGTATCCCTGAAACGCCAGTACAAAATCGAAGAAAGTGTACTTAAAAGCATTGTTGACAATTTCATTTTCGGCAAGATTATGGAAAGTCAGCAAACCGCGTTGCTGGCTGATCCATTGCTCTTAGAGCGATTACTGCAAGGCGCGACCGATAAACTTAAAGATATCGTAACCTCCATACAATCAGAGCAGAATAAGATTATTCGCGAACCGTTAAACCAAGTCACCATTATTCAGGGGGTAGCCGGTTCCGGCAAGACAACCATCGGCCTCCACCGCCTCTCCTATCTGTTATACAACGATAAGCTCGACCCACAGAAGTTGATTATAATCGCGCCCAATCGTATTTTTCTAAACTACATATCCGAACTTCTCCCCGAAATCGACGCCGCCGATGTGCAGCAGATGGTTTTGGATGCCTTGTTTATGGATATTACTGGTATGAAGCATCCGATTGCCGAAGATTCTCGCCTGGAGATCATATTGTCCGGTAACGACAAAGACTATATCAACCTGCTGAAAGACACCGCAAAACTTAAGGGATCATTGGCTTTTATCGAAATCCTTGATACTTATATAGAACGAAAGATTCAGAATTTTTGCCGCGAATTAGAAGACATAGAACTGTTCGACGGACGCTTACGTATTAGCTCCATGGAGCAGCTTGATAAATTTATCGAAGACATCACAGCCCCCTATAATCAGCGGCTGCGCAGCCTAATTCGCTACATCACTTTCCGGGCAAATAATTACTTGGAAGTTATGGATGCCAAAGTAAATAGCCGCCACAACACTAATGAACAACGTAAACAGTTTCGCAAAGAAGCCGATGTTTTTCTGGGTAGCCACTTTAAAAAATGGATTCCACTCAACTTGATAGAGTGCTATCGGCAACTATTTTCTGACAAGCCCGCGTTTAAGCCTGTCACCGGTTTGAAATACAACTTGGATGCCATTCGAAGCCATTCAATCAGCATACTAAATACCGACCAAATCGATCGCGATGACCTAGCTCCATTAGCCTACTTAAAGTATCTAATTGACGGTTGGAAGCACATGCCTAAGTTTAATCATATCATGATCGATGAAGCTCAGGATTTAAGCGCTCTCGAATTTGCTGTATTGAAAAGGCTATCTGGCAACGGATCATTCACCATTATGGGCGACCTTTCCCAAGGCATCCATTCTTATCGGAGCATTAGTAGTTGGAATGTACTTTTGAAGGAGGTTTTTGGCGATGCTCGGGTAGCATACCGGGAAATTCTTTATAGCTACCGTTCCGCCAAAGAAATCATTGACGTTTTCAACCGCGTTATGCCTCCAAATAATACAAAAGCAATACCTGTATATGAGATTGGACGAAAGCCTACAGTCGAGCAGATCACTTCTGCTGACCACGGCGTGACAAGTACAGTTAAAATGCTGAAACTCTTTTTGGAGCGCGGGGCGCAATCAGTAGGCATCATCACCAAGCTGGAAAAAGAAGCCAGTCTAGTCCATGAGCAGCTGCTTTCGGCAGCAAAGACGGCAGGAGTAGATTGTTCCATCCATCTCGTGACTGGCCAAGCTGCTAGCTACAAGGGTGGCGTATCTGTCCTTCCCGTTTCAGCGGCAAAAGGATTGGAGTTCGATGGCGTTATCATCTGGAATGCCTCGGAATCGGAATTTACGACCGACCCACTAGATGCTCAGCTTTTATATGTAGCCTTGTCCCGAGCAATGCACAATCTGCATATTATGTATCAAGGTAATTTGACACCGCTGTTGAAAAGAGGGCGAAAAATGCCCTAGCAGAGTTTCTCCTATGAATTCCTGTCCGCAGGTGTGTAAGCACCTCATACAAAAGTAAAAGCAGCCGAATATTTCGGCTGCTTTTACTTTTGTATGAGATTTTTAATACTACGAATGACACAACAGGCCTACACTCATCCGACTAGCCTTTCTTTTCCTTAAGCATCCTTGTCCGCACCACCATCTGATTGCGCCACTGCAAATACTGCTCGTGTGTCCTTCCCTGCATAACATCTTTGAAGCCCGAATTCGCTTTTTTCGCGAATTCATCGGTAATGACAGAAAAATCGCCTAATTCTTTGAATCCCTCTTCCAAATAGGCCTTATATTTGATCAACCCTTCGCTGAGACTGTCCGAATTCAGTTCCTCAACCCCATAGGGCCCGGTAAAGGCCCAGCGCAGGCCGAGTCCGTCAGTTACAGCACTGTCCACTGCCGCTAAAGAACAAATATCATGTTCGAGTAAATAGAACGCTTCTCGAATCAATGCAATTTGAAGCCTGTTCAGGACATAACCGTATACTTCTTTACATATAATTGGCTTTTGGCCCACGAATCGCATAAAGTCATAAGCAACCTGTTTTGCCTCTCCGCTTGCCCTATCCCCCGCAATCTCCATAAACGGAACAATATGCGGCGGATTCGTGGGGTGAGCCACCAGACAACGTTCTGGATGGTTTTTCACTTTTTGGGCAATATCCGTCATTCTCAAACCGGAACAACTGGAGCCGATAATTACTTCTGCCGGCAATAATTCATCCAGTCTGGCAAAAACATTCTGTTTAAGCTCCAAATCCTCCGCTAAGGCTTCCTGAACATAATCAACATTCTTAGTAGCCGCTTCCAGGTCATCAAACGTTTTTATTAATTGCAACGAGGTCTCAACTGCTTTTTGATCAAGCATCCCCTCGTCCTTAAGAAAATCCAGGTTCTGTTTGATAACATCCAAAACACTATCTAAACTTCGACCTTTCCTATTATATATATTTACCGCTATTCCTTTGCGCGCAAACACGATGGCCCAACTGAACCCAATAAACCCGCTCCCCAGAACGGCAACCAACTTAATATCTTCCGGTCTCTTCATCAGATATTTTACTCCTTTCCTGAGGCGTAGGCTAGATAGTCGGCGCCTGACTTTCTGATACGTCCTTTGGCGGCGCTGTCCTATTAAGGTTTTTGAGCAAGTTCCGCATACCATTTTGCGTATAATTCCGGGCGGAAATCAGGTTTTCCCGTAACAGCATTGTTTTTATAAATAGAACGTGCCGCTTTTGATAAATCAACGGTTGCCATTACAATGCCTTGTTGTTTATCATTGGTGCAGCCTGCGCAAATTTGATATACAGGATCGCCAACAGCGTTTGTTGCTTTAATACCAGGGCCAATAATCATACTTGAACCACCGAAAAATGTTACTTTATCCATACCAACTAAGTTTGCACTCGCAATAAAGATTTCATTTGCAACAACACCAGCAGTTAACCCTAACAAGTAGTATTGTTCCATAGAAATACGTCCACTATTTTCCAAGGGATCTTCATATTGTGCAGTACAGTTAATATATAAGCGACAGCCTTTTGCAGCATAATATCGCAGAAGTTCCGGGAATTGGTACGAATCATAACAAATGCCAATACCCACCATTCCCCAGGCCGTATCTATGATGAGCGGGGAATCTCCTTTTTCACACCATGAATTTTCATCACCATACGGCTGTATTTTTCGGTAAGAACCGAGTACACCGCTGGGACCAATTACTGTTGCGGAATTATAAATAGTTCCATCATTACTTTTCTCCGGCATCCCAACAATGATATACACATCATATTCTCTAGCTATACTTGCCAATATATTTGAAGATGGCCCGGGAATTGTTTCCGCCTGTACAACTTGCATGCGGTCATTGCCCTCATGTTCAGTATCTAAATCATAACCGGTAAGCGCCAATTCAGGAAAAACAATAATATTCGCCCCGCGTTTTGCCGCTGCTTTTGCAAATCCTTTGATACGATTAAGGTTATCTTCTTTCTTACCCCATGTCGCGTTAAAATTAATTGTTGCAATTGTCACAACATCTTCAACTGCATTCTCTTCTGCCATGGGAGTAAATGAATTCAGAGTCTTCACAGTAAAACCTCCTTAAAAATTGACGTGTTTCTTGTTATCTTGGTCGACATTACACTCGTTGTATATGCCGCCAGCGAAAAAACCATGCACTCGAGATTCTACCTGAAAAGCCACCTGTAGTCAAATCGGTACATTTCTAGAAATGTTTTGCCGTTTACAGCAACATTGTACCATTGTGTCCACCTCATTTCCAGCAAATTTTCCGAATGGTTTAATATAGCAGCTATTGATGATGCCAAGCAAAAGTGGACACATAAACCCACAAAAATCAAGCAACTTGTTCAGATTGGCAACGCATACGACAGCCTAGTTATGAAAGAAGCCGTTGACGGTTGTAGAACTAGCCCCCGACTTATCTTAAACACAAACAAAAATCCCGTTTTGTCACGATAGACAAAACGGGATTTTTAGTTTCATAGTCAAAAAATGAGGATTCACATGGTGGAGGCGAGGGGTGACCCAACGAATCCACGTTTTGTTGCCATCTAAGAGTAATAGGGCTGGCCACGAAAGCCAGCCCTATTATCATGCTTGTTTCAGCGATTCAAGGCAGCATTAACTCTGGCCGCAGCCTCATCGGCACACCAATATTTTACAAACTCGGGGTTAGCTTTCAGGAACGCCTTTGCCGCATCGTCATAGCTCAGCTTATTGTCCTCGATATTGGCCAGCTGCTTGTTGATGGTCGGCAAATCCAGTTGGAACCTCGCCAGGAATGCGTAGACATCCGGTGCATTCTTGGACAAGTCCACACTGGCCGAAATCCATACATAACTTGGTGGCTGTTGGTCTCTAATCGGATCGTCTATCGCAATAACATCATACTTGCCGAGAAGCGCATTGGGCATATAGTCATAAAACACGATCGGTTCGCCTTTGTTAATTTGAGCGACGACATTCGCCGACAACTCATCTTCCGCTTTCAAAGTCTTATAGGCGTAAACGCTGGCCAGGTCATATTTCTTCATCCTGTCAATCATATCGGGGTTGGCGGTCCAGCCTTCCACGCCCAGCTGGATCGTATTGTTGAAAACCGCAGCGTACTTTTTCAGATCGGCCATAGTTTTCAAATCTGGAGCAACTGGCTTGACTCCCTTGGCCGCATCGCCTTTCACCACATACGCAGGGACCCACAGGCCGTCGGTTGCAATAAACGCGGGATGGACATCCAGGATTATCCCAGCCTTTTTGGCGGCGTCATGCTTTGCCTGGTCGTACATCCAGAACTCGGTAACAATATCGATTTTACCAGACTCAAGGGCAGACTGCATCGCCGGTTCATCACCCGGAACAACTTCAGTTTTGTACTGGTAGCCGTTTTCAATGATGTATTTTACCACACCTATTTCAAAATCAAGGGCAGACCAGCCACCGTCCCCGATTCTAATGACTTTGGCGCTCGCTGACGCCACACCGGCCATCATCAACAAACAGAGCATTAATACTAAACATTTTTTCCAACACTTAAGGCTTGTCGGCATTATACGTACTCCTCCTTTTTTGATTCCCGTAATGGTTCTAACCTATTCCTCCACTAATCACCGCCTTCTTCAGATATTCTTCTGGTGAAAAACGGTGGACTCGATAAGGTCAAAGGCGCAGCTGATCCGGGTTTTTCCCCGAATTTTGCAGCGCCGGTCGGTTTAACACTTTTCCTCTTTTGGGTTTTTGGTTTCAGTCTGGCCATTATTTACCTCAAATTTCTCCGAGTCAATCCAAGACGTACTGAGTAAAGAAACTCATTGGTGATTCGGAAGTTCAACAACTTACAAAACCGGCATCAATTCTGATGCCGGTTTTGTAAGTCAGCACCAAACTTCACCGAAGTATTGGGCTAGTTTCAGCTCCTGACAAGTTATAACCGTACTTCTGTCTGTTGCACGGCAGGCTGTTTGCAGGCTGGAAGTATTGGCAGCGGCCAGACTTTCAGCACCCAGAATTTCATCAGCACATAGTAAACAACGCAGCACAGCAAAAAGGTCGGAATACCGGCGGTAATATACGGGAACCAGCCGTTCATGCTGACCATGGTTATCGGGTTATAGGTCCACAGATAGAAGGCCAACCCGATGATATAGGCAAGGGCTGCGGCCGGGTTGACCCCGTGCCAGTACCAATAGCCTTCCCGCATATTGAAAATGCGGCGCATGCTGAACACACCCTTGGTAAAGAAGAGATAGTCTGTCACCAACACGGCGCCATAGATGTTGCACACCAGGCCGATAATAGCGTATATTGCACTGATGGAAGTGTAAAATTCCGGTGAAAAGCAGAAAATTACCGGAATACAACAGAGTATGGTGGCATAGAACCATTTCATCCTAGGATAGTGGGTTATTGTCGTTATCGCGGCAGGATAAATGCACGTGGTCATGGCCATGATGTTGGCCACAGCCATCAGTAAGAGGCCGATAATCGGCAGGAACATGCTGCCGGTGTCCTTGCCTATCTGAATCAGCCAGATGGTCGGGTCGTACGTCTGAATGGCTAGGGCCGCCAGCGCCGCAAACACGCCGGAGATGGCAGACAGCAGCCCCCAACCCCACTGGCAGCCGTGGTAGGCGCCGGACTCGCTCTTGGCCAACCGGGTCCACTGGCCGTAAAAATACGTCCAGGACAGGCCCAGCCCGACGTTCATTTCCAGGGCAACCGCTAGGCTCCAGCGGTGGCTCATCACCGGATCGCCGGGGATGACTATCGGCCCGGCCGGCTTTGCCGTGAAAATTTCATGATACCCATGATAGGCGAAAATGTAGTATACCAGACCGGCGAGAACCAGCATCATAAACAATGCGGCACCGTTGATCACCCACTTCATGTTGTCCGGACCGATGTAGGCGAAGAACCAGCCGATAGCTAGGCACAGAACCGCCCAGAAAACATAATTGGTTGCGAGCATTCCCTCACTGCCGAAAATTGCAGCCCAAAACTGGATCGCCGCATGACCGAACATGATGCTGCCGAGGGCCAATGCGCCGACTATCGCGACGTATAAGAATATGATGTTGATAATCGTCATCCTGGGCCCGCAGACCGGCACAGACGACAGCATCTGTTCCAGACCGTACCGGGCCGGGGCCAGCGCGATTATCGCCATCAAAAACAGCGGGAAACAGTTGCCGAATATTACGACAGCGATCGCCTCCCTGGCTGGCAGTAACATTCCGGTTTCACTGCCGGTGAGGAAAAACCAGGCGGCGATACCGAAGCAGATTTGGACACCCATGATGTCCAGCGCCGAATAGATTCTGTCCTTTTTCCTCGCAGGAATCATAGAAAAAAATACATCGCTCTCATTTATTTTGAGTCCCAAACCCATGTCACTTTCCTCCTTTACTAATAAAATCGAGAAATTTAACCGTTTATTGCGACAAGGAAGTAGATGAGAAGTATGAGGTTTATCAGTCCGGCTATTACGTAATCTCTAGTGTGAATGACTTCTACGTAGCCGCCTTTGCCGTCAATTACATTTTGTTCAAAATCCCTCTCCCATTCGTCGATAATTTCCTGGGTCACCTTTTTCTGAGATTCGGTCATGCCTTTGAAGTTAATTGACATCGGTTGGCTTTGGTTCACGTAGACTCCTCCTTTCCCAACTTCAGTATAATAATTATTCAATCTAACTGGCTTGTCTTGAAGCTGAGGGAAAAGCAAACTGGAATCAAGCAGTTTGCATAATCCCCAGCTTCTTTTGACCACTCATAACGCATGCGGCAAAAAATACTGGATTTTAACGCCAATGCGGATAGGTCACAAAAAGACAGTTCGCGAAGCTTTCCGTGCTCCATACGACGACCAGGTCTTTTTTCTGCGGAATGTAGACAACGTCGCCGGCTTCATACTTCATCTCCCGGACTTTCTCCCCGGCCAGCTTTTCAGTCAGGGTGATCTGTCCTTCCAGCAGGTAACAGGCGGCTGCGTCCCCGTCATAATCGAACTCAACACCACCAGATTTTCCCATTTCAAACCGGCCGAAAGTGAAAGGCGCTCCGTGTTCCTTGGCGATAATATCATGGATTTTGAAGATGTTGCCGTCCCCGGGATCTTCCAGGGTTTCCGGCACGATATCCATTCTTTTGACTAAAACGACGTCTGACATTGTTATCCCTCCATCATCATTTTTTGAATACCAAACTACCGCTATGTTTTTCCTGATATCCTGGGGAAACGCTTGTATATTTGCATCTCAAGTCAAACAACGGTAGTCCACCGCCACAAAATGCAAAATCAAATCGGCGTTGAAACGCCTTTAGACGCCAGCAGCATTCGGGCCTGTAGCCCTGAGCCCCCCGTTTTGGGGGCAGAATTTATTTATAATTACTCTGCTATCCTTATCCATCAACAAAATCTTGACGTCCTATACGTCCATGTATTACAGGTTTAACCTTCTGCAAATACATTGCATATACATAGCTCCCTACCGTTAGAAGCATTATAGCGCCGAAGAAAATTACTGAAACAAGACCAGGAGCTCCAGTCAGTGCATCAAAATTAAGTACTGCCATTACCAATATAAATCCGAGTCCAATCGTTGCTAAAGTTGGTGCAATTATAGTTTCCCATGCTGAAAAATTAAACTGTTTATTTTTTCTAAAATAACCGATAACTGCAAGGCTTGCCATGAATACGATCATTGTAATCAAAAATTCACCCGTGCCAGCGAATATACAATACAGATAAGTTGGATCTTTACCAGTGAACAGGAAAATTGTGAGTGTTATTGCCCATACTACTCCGACCGTAGTTGCCGCTGCATATGGCGAGTGATGGTTATGGTGCACTTTTCCAAGGAATGAGGGCAACACTTGGTCTTTTCCAAGAGAATACAAATAACGCGCTGCAACATTATGGATTGAAAGCATCGATGCAAAACATGAGGTTATAACTACAACTGATATGAAATCGGCAAACCCCTTGCTAAGAAGCCCTAATATATCCATGAAAGTTGTTGCCGCATTTTGAGTCATAACATTTCCTATTTTGTCGGCTCCATAAAAAGCTAAAAAAGCCCATGATGCTAGAAAATAGAACAGCCCGATACCTATAACTGCAGCAAATGTCGCACGAGGAATTGTCCTTTTCGGATCTTTACACTCTTCACGATAAATAACCGTGGCCTCGAACCCATAAAAGTTTCCAATAACAAACAGCAATACTACTCCAAATCCACTAGCAGCGATTGATGGGGCATTAAACATTACCAAGCCCCCATTAGCTGAATATCCGTGAATAAAACAAACAGCATCAAATATAAAGACCGCTAAACTTTCAAAAATCATAACATAAAATAAAACTGCTGCAGATAAATCAATCTTCCTATAAGCAAAGAATGTCGAAAACAGCACCGAAATCATCGCTATTATATACCACGAAATATGAGGGCCATGAAGAATATTTTCAATGACATTTTGTGCATAAATAGCTATTAATGGCGGCGCAAAAAGAGCAATTGATATATAACCTGCTACTGCAAGAAAGGCCGCCGTCAAGCCCATATTACGACCAAGACCAACTGTAACATAAGCATAAAATCCTCCCGGCCTTTCCATTACGGTTCCCATCTTTGCGAAACCGGTAGCAAAAAACACCAATATGAGCGTGACGAGTATGAACATCATTGGCACACCAGATCCGAGATAAGGATAATAAATAGGAATAAATCCTGACGTAGTTAACAAAGGTCCAGAAAATGCAAGTACAGACATAACAAGTGTACCAATGCCCATATGCCCTTGAAGTCGATCCACATTAACCGCGTTTTCATTCATGTTATTTGACATCGTTATTCTCCTCCTTTATAAATTAGTTGATAATATAATTATTATTCAACCTTTCCACACGATAATTTACCGAAGCACGTTAAACCGATTATCCTCTTCGTCTCTTTTCTCATTTCTCCGCTCCGTAATACCTTTTAGAAATTTTTTCTCAACAATATTTATGAAAACATCATCAAGAACATTACTAAATTTTTACATTTTATTAACATATTCGTAACCAGATAGCTTTTCAAATAATTCCGTTTATCATTTTAGACTTTTCCAATTCTTTGGCCTGTCGGTGCCAGATCTAGCCTAGATAGGCCTCTTTAATGCCTATAAGAAAGTTTCAACTGGCTTTTTCATTCTGACAATGCTCATCGCCAAGCACCATGAAAAGGGTTCAACCATCTTTACTTCGAACAAAATTTTTTTCCAGTGGAATGAAATCTTCGCGGAGGTTACGATTGCCTCCGCCAGGCCTATCGGGCCTGATGTTTTCTCCCCATGACAGGGGAACATATACAATTCCTTACAAACGAAAAATGAAGCCTTGCTATGCAAGGCTTCATGGTATATGTTTTTTTCGCAGCTTTACTACCGACTCGAGGTGCGGTCAGGTAGAGAGATAATACTGGAATACGAAATTCGATTGTCGTGTGAAGGCTCGCCTCTCTGTGTCAAGGGGGCGAATGCATTTCTTCAGGCCGCTTCAGGGCGATCCTGTCCGCCGGGAACCGAAAGTCTACAGGTTCACGCCCAGATCCTTCCCAGTGAGCAGCCGGTACGCTGCAATGTAACGCTTGGCGGTATCGAGGACCAGATCATCCGGCAGGGCCGGGGGCGGCGGCGTCTTGTCCCAGGGCTGTTTACTCAGCCAGTCACGCAGAACCTGCTTATCGAAGCTCGGCTGGGACCTGCCTGGCGCATACCCTTCCAGAGGCCAGAAGCGGGAAGAATCCGGGGTCAGGGCCTCGTCGATCCAGATCAGGTTTCCGTTAAGAAGGCCGAACTCGAACTTGGTGTCCGCGATGATGATGCCCCGAGTTTCTGCATATGCGCGCGCCTGTCTGAAGATATCGACGGAAACGTCGCGGACCTTCGCATACAGCTCATTACCGATCAGTTTCGCGCCCTCTTCCTCGGTGATGTTTTCGTCGTGGGTGCCCAGTTCCGCCTTTGTGGATGGAGTGAAGAGAACTTCCTTCAGCTTGGCGGATTCCTGCAGCTCCTTGGGCAGTACGTGGCCGCAGACCATGCCCGTGGTGAGATAATCCTTCCAGCCGGATCCGGTGATGTGCCCGCGTACGATGCATTCCAAAGGCAGGGGCTTGGCTTTTCTAGCCAGCACGAATCGCCCCTCCAACTCGTCGCGGTAAGACGCGAGGTTGGCAGGCAGGTCCTTGGCGTCGGCGGAAATGATGTGGTTGGGAACTATGTTCCGGAACTTCTCCATCCAGAACAGGGTTATCTGGTTTAGCACCACACCCTTGTATGGGATGGGTCTGCCCATAATCACGTCAAAGGCCGACATGCGGTCCGTGGTCACCAGCAGCAGCGTTTCCGGGTCGATTTCATAAATGTCCCGCACCTTGCCCTTGGCTACCAGGGGATATTCTCTAATGTCCGTCGAATCAATCACTTTCATTGGTTTACTCCTTCGTATGCCTACGGCGGGCAGAGGGTGTCCCCGCACCCGCGTGATCGAGAACTCGCGGGTGCGGGACGGGTCGATGCCCATGCGTTACGGCAGATAGTTTTGTCGAGCGCACCGACGCACTGCTGCGACGAGCGGATTCGCAATTATTAATATTGTATCACGCAGCACCGTCTAATTACAGCCATATTATTCCGATTTCAATTGCAACGCCTTCTTGACCCTTATGCGCCTGCCAGTTGATCCAGGACCTCACCAGCAATGAATTCCAGAAACCTCTAAAAAGAGTCTTCAGGCTACGCTTGTAATCAGGACTTTTATATTAAAGCCCGTTATCATCGGTGAGGTTGCAAACGCCGGGCAGGACAGCGAAATCCCGTGCGTCCCCGAATCAGCTTTCACAATCATACGTTATATGAATCGAACTTTCATCAGCATAATTGCGGTGGTACTAATGAAAAAGTTGTCTTTCGTCCTTGCAGTTGTCGCATTGATAGTGATTTATCATACACGTCTGCAAAAACATTCATATTTTAGCCACAACACATTATATCGTGCTAAACTACCAGTTTTATACACTATATTGTGGTGTCTTTCCTTTGCAGGGCTGTCACTGTCTCGACATGGTAGGTATGCGGGAACATGTCTAGTTGATAAGCTGCCCTTTTAAGAATCGGTTACACAAAAATCCCGCTTTGTCATGGTAGACAAAGCGGGATTTCAGTTTCATAGTCAAAAAATGAGGATTCACATGGTGGAGGCGAGGGGAATCGAACCCCTGTCCAAAGGTATTACTACATAGGCTTCTCCGAGCGCAGTCCATGATTTAGATTTCGCCCCATTGACGCCCACAGACAAGCTTCGCTGGCGCTATCTCGATAAAATTTTCCAGTCGGCCCTCCGAGAATTGAGCTTCAGGTATCCCGTTAAGTGACGCCCTATCCTAGGCCACGGGCGAGCGTAGGTAAGACGTTAGCTAAGCTGCTAAAGCGTATTCGTTGTTTGCGTTTGTGTTTGTCCACCGTATTGCGGGCTGATGGAACCCCGGCTCGCTACCTATGCCACAACCACCCCTGTCGAAACCAGTACGCCCCCATATTATTGAGGGAAACCGGCCATTGCGGCGCATTATTCTCGCAAACAAATATCAACTTCACTGTACATTATAACATGAAAATCTCTCTGGAGTCCAATCATTCCTTCTGGCGGTCGCGCAGAGCCCGGTCAATATCCCGTTTGGCGTCCCGCTCGGCGATATCCTGCCGCTTATCATAAGTGTGTTTACCGGTGGCCAGCCCCAACTCGACCTTGGCCATGCCTCGGGTGAAATATAACTTGAGCGGCACCAAAGTATAACCCTTTTCCTTGGTTTTGCCAATAAGTTTATTGATTTCATAGCGGTGCATCAAGAGTTTACGAGTTCTAAGCGGCTCGTGGTTAAAGCGGTTCCCCGGATCATAAGGGCTGATATGCACCTGGTGGAGCAACAGCTCCCCATGGTCGATGCGGGCGTAGCTGTCCTTGAGGTTGGCCTTGCCGGCCCGGAGTGATTTCACTTCAGTGCCGGTCAGCGCAATCCCGGCTTCGTAGGTTTCGTAGATGTGATAATCATGCCTGGCTTTACGGTTTTCGGAAACAATTTTAATATTATCCAAGCTATCTACCCCCTCGCCGATTATGCCCAATCTATTATAACAAATAGGGCTAAATAGCACAACCGGCGCCAGGCTTTTTCAAAGTCAGTGACCCAGGGGAATCTCCCTGGGTCCTGTTACTATTTCTTAGATTTAAACGTGTGACAATTGGTATCCCTGGTATGACTTGCATTTTGGCCGCCGTCGTCGACATCGACCTCGATTGCTGTGGCATTGCAGTTCTGATTGTTCCAAAATTGGCAGTTTTCTACACGGCACATAACATCTTTAGCCATTTATTTCACCTCCCTAAGTTTGGATATCAGTATTATGTGCCACATGCGAAAGATTTACCCGCGCTCCCAATCTTACACTGTTTTACAAAAACCACATTGACAACCCCTGGCAGTGCCGCTATACTTTAGCCAAAGTTACCATCCACCGGCGGCGCCGTCAATTGTACAGTGCACCGGATCACTATTAATTTTGGAGGCCAATCATGCCAGCAGTCGACATTGCCACACAACTGAATAATCTCATCATCTACCGCAACCTGCTCCAGGACAAGCTGGTGCAGAAAATCCAGCTCATGCTGGCTGGCAATGCCAAGCCGGAACTCGTTTACGAACTGTCCGCCGGCCTTGTCGCCAAAGCTGAAGAACTGGGCCTTGAAGGCGATTTATGGCAAAGCTACGTCGCTTATTTGCTAGCCCGCGACGAAAATACATTCAGCGCCACCGTGGATAAAACCAGGGGAAATATCGGCAGCGGCCTATCCCGCGCAGTACTTCACGATTTGTCGATTCTGCGCCGGTTCCTGTGCGCCGATGTCGCCGCCTGCGGCGACATATCCCTCATCAGCGGCTACATTCCCAGCGGCCCAGGAGGGCGCCGGGACTTCATGACCCTTGCCAACCTCTTGCTGGCAACCGACGACTTCCCGCCAGAAAAACTGGTCGCTAAATTCATCGAATACTACACCGTTCACGGCTGTGGCAAAACAGCCGGTTTTGCCGCCTTTCGCTGGGATGAAAGCAGCGGCCTTGTCGGCATTAAACATTTTGACAGCATCCGGATGGAAGATATCGTCGGCTATGAATCGCAAAAAGAAGTCCTGATAAAAAACAGCGAAGCCTTCCTGTCCGGCAAACCTGCCAACAACGTCCTCTTGGTAGGCGCGCGCGGCACCGGCAAATCATCTTCCGTCAAAGGATTGGTTAACCGCTATTTCCCCTCAGGTCTCCGGCTGATCGAAGTACACAAGCACCAACTCCAGCAGCTGCCTAAAATCCTGGATTCCCTGCGTAGCCGCAGCCAAAAATTCATTGTTTTTCTCGATGATCTGTCCTTTGAAGAAACGGAAATCGAATATAAACACCTCAAGTCGGTCATCGACGGCGGAGTCGAAGCCCTGCCTGACAACGTCCTGCTCTACGCCACCTCCAACCGCCGCCATCTCATCCGCGAAACCTGGGCTGACCGGGCTGGCGGCCAGGACATCCACGCCGCCGAATCGGTACAAGAAAAGATCTCGCTGTCCGACCGCTTCGGCATCACCCTATCCTTCCAGGCGCCAAATCAAGATGAATATCTGCGGATTGTAGAAGCGCTTGCCACTCGCCAAAACATTGACCTACCGCAAGAAGAACTCAAGAAGCAGGCGCTGCGCTGGGAAATGTCCCACTCGGGACGATCAGGTCGGCTGGCCAAGCAGTTTATCAAACATATTATGAGCAACACCTAAAGCCCGGGGTTATCAACGGCATAAAAAGCAACCCGCCTCTCACGAGGCGGGTTGCTTTTTTCTGCCGAACACCCTATGTGTTTTAACCAGGAATCTTGGCAGTAACCTGCGCCGCGGTAAGCGACGTGCCGTCAGTAAACTTTAAGGTATCTATCTGATAGTTGGTGCCTGTGAACCAATTAGCAACACTGACCGATCCTCCGCCGGAGAACGTGCATACCAGGTTGCTTCCACTGGCGGAGAACTCCACCATTGCCTGTGTAAGTCCCTGGAGCTGAAGAGTATCGGTGCCGTGGCCTGATGTGCCGACATAATTATTAATTACGTCTCGACCTGTTTCGCCGCCGCACAGATAAGTGTCGTTGCCCGCTCCTCCCTGCAAGGTATCGCCGAAGTTACTTCCTTTTAGGGTATCGTCACCTTCGCCGCCGTTGAAATAGGTTCCGCTCATGCTGTCGCTGCAGTAAAGATAGTCGTTGCCAGCGCCGCCGTAAACGGTGTCTCCATTGTAAGAATCGACAGTGTCATTGCCCGCGCCGCCATCGATATTACTGCTGCCGTAACTGTAAAAATAGTCGTTGCCAGCCCCGCCGGACATAGTATCGAAGCCGCCGTTGCCGCCGTCAAGACTGTCGTTGCCGTCGCCGCCGCTCAGGATATCGTTGCCGCTGCCGCCGGCCAAAGAGTCATTGCCGGCCCCGCCAATTAACGTGTCTTTGCCTGCCCCTCCGGTGATAACGTTATCCGCATCTGTGCCTGTGCCTTTAAAATTACTGCTGCCGGTATAAGTCAGGTTCTCAACTCCGGCATTCAGCGTGTAGGCTGCCAGCGTCGTCTTCACTGTGTCGGTGCCGGCACCGGCGCTGATAATCACACCAGCATTGCCGACGATATAAGTGTTGTCGCCCGCACCACCGATCAGGCTGTCCTTGCCGCCGCCGCCGGAAAGTGTGTCGTTGCCATCGCCGCCACAGAGTGTATCGTTGCCGGTACCGCCGGTGATAAAGTTATCGAGGCCATTACCGTAGCCCTTGAAGCTACTGCTGCCGGTATAGGTCAGGTTTTCGACACTGTCGTTCAATGTCAGATTATAGCTGGCAAAGCTTGTTTTGATTGTGTCGGTCCCGGCGCTGTCACTGATCAATACGCCGGTGTTATTGACGATATAAGTATCGTCGCCTGTGCCGCCGTTCAAACTGTCGTTGCCACCGCCGCCAATCAGCGTGTCGTTGCCGCCGAGGCCGGAAAGAGTGTCGTTGCCCTCTTTACCGGTGATGGCATTGTCCAGGCTGTTGCCAACACCGTTAAACTCACGGAAAGTCTCCCCTTCAAAAAAAGCCAGATTGTCCAGGTTATCGCCCAGCGTATAACCGGTATAATCGGTTTCGATCGTATCGATGCCCTCTCCCGCAGCCTCGCTGACAGTGATGGCGCTGCTGGTGTCATATATCCTGTAGGTATCGTTGCCGCCGCCGCCGTACAAGGTGTCGGCATTGCCTCCATCTATCTCAAAATAATCGTCGCCGGCCCTGCCATATACTGTGCTGTTGCTACTGAAGAGAGTCAACCGGTCATTCCCGGCTCCGCCGTCCAAATAATTATTGTCGCCGGAGAATATTTCCAGACTGTCTTCGCCGTTGCCACCCATCAAAGTGTTGTTACTCCCGCTGCCCGTGAGGTCGTCGGCCCCTTCACCGCCGTCGAGATAAGCACCGTTGCCAGTCTCGTCGAGTTCATCCTCGCCCAACCCGCCGTAGAGAGAATCGCCGCCACCGCCAGTAAGATAATCATCGCTCGCCCCGCCGGTGATAATGTTGGCCAGACTGTTGCCCTGACCGCTAAAGTAGCCACTGCCGATATAGGTGAGGTTCTCCAACCCGTCCTGCAGCGAGTATTCGGTTAGCGTCGTCCGCACCGTGTCGGTTCCGCCGCTGTCGCTGATGATATCCCCGGTATTGTCAACAACATAAGTGTCGTTGCCCGCCCCGCCGTTCAGCGTGTCTTTGCCTTTGCTGCCATCGAGAGTATCGTTGCCACTGCCGCTGGTAATAAAGTTGTTCATCGAATTTCCAGTGCCGGCGAAATCGCCTGTGCCGGTGTACGTAAGTTTGGCAATGTTGGTGCCAAGAGCGTAGCTGACCAGCCCGGTTTGAACAGTGTTCACTCCTTTGCCGGCGGTGATGGTGGTAGATTGGTTATTCACGATAAAGAGGTCGTTGCCGTTGCCGGCCTTGATACTGCCGATGCCAATGCCGCCGACCACGGTGTCGTTGCCGTTGCCTACGGTGATGGTGCCGCCGCCAGAGAATGTAATGTAGTCGTTGCCATTGCCGGCGGTGATATGGGAAGATACCGCGCTGGATAAGATGGTGTCGTTGCCGTTGCCAACAGCGATGGTGTTGCCAAAATTGTTTGCGGATATATAGTCGTTGCCGTTGCCTAATTTGATATCGACGCTAAAAGACTTGGAATTAGTAATATAATCATTGCCGTCACCACCGCGGATAGTGTCGTCCCCGTTGCTGTCAACTGTGTCATTGCCTGCGCCAGTAATAACATAAGAACTGCCACTGCCGATAATAAAATCTTCGCTGCCGGTAATAAAATAGTCGCTGCCCTTGCCGCCGGTCAGGGTGTCGTTGCCGCCGCCGCCAACCAAGGTGTCAACGCCCGCGCCGCCGGTAATGATGTTGTCGCCGCCGTTACCGGTGCCGCTGAAGCTGCCTGTTCCCTTATAGATCAGGTTATCCACATTAGCGCCCAGCGTATAAGCGGCTGCGGTGGCCCACACCGTGTCGGTACCGGCCCCGACGTCTTCATTAATTATGTCGTTCGCGCTGTCGACGATGTACAGGTCGTTGCCGCCCCCGCCGTACATGGTATCATTGCCGGTACCGCCGTCCAAGGTGTCTTTGCCTGCATCGCCCCTGAGGACGTTGTTCACACTGTTACCCACGCCTTTAAAGTTTGCGCTGCCGGAATAGGTCAGATTTTCAAGATCGGTTCCCAAGGCATAGGCTGTCAGACTAGTCAGTATTGTGTCGATGCCGCCGAGGCCGGATGCGGCGATCACATCGCCGGCGCTGTCGATGTCGAAGGTATCATCACCGCTGCCGCCAATCAAGGTGTCGTTGCCCTTGCCGCCGTTTAATGTATCATTGCCGCCACCACCGGTCAATATATCAGCGCCGCTGCCGCCGGTGATCGCGTTATTCAGGCCATTGCCCACGCCACTGAACTTGAAGCTGCCGGTATACGTCAGGTTTTCCAGGTTATCGCTCAAATTGTAGGTGGTCAGCACCGTCCGCACCGTGTCAGTGCCGGCGCTGTCGCTGATAAGTACTACCCCGGTGTCGCCCACAATATAGGTGTCGTCGCCTGCGCCGCCGTTCAAACTGTCGCTGCCGCCTCCGCCGCCTCCGTCCAGCGTGTCGTTGCCGCCGAGGCCAGATAGCGTGTCGTTGGCGCCATGTATGCCGGTCATGTAATTGTTCAGGCTGTTGCCCACGCCGGTAAAATCACTGGAATTTTGGTAGTTGATAAAGGTGAGGTTTTCCACTTCAGCAGCCAGCGTATAATGACTGATGTCAGTCTCGACAGTATCGGTGCCTTCACCAGCCATCTCGCTGATGATGATGCCTGTAGTGTCGCTATATATCCTATAGATATCGTTGCCGCTACCGCCGTACATGGTATCGTTCGAGCTGGAATAGATATCAAAAACATCGTCGCCCGCGTCACCATATGCTTTGCTATCGGTGCAGTTTAAAATTCCAAACCCGTCATTGCCGTCGCCGCCATCCATGTAGCCGTTGCTCATTTGCCCGCTGATATAGTCGTCGCCTGTGCCGCCAAAGATAGTGTCGTTGCCCCACAATGTGTCGTTGCCGTCGCCGCCGTCTATATAGTTGTGGCTGCCCATTTCCCCATTTATATTGTCGTTGCCCGCGCCGCCATAGATAGTGTCGCTACTGCTACCAACCAGCGTATCGTTGCCCTTGCCGCCAGTGATAACATTGGCCAGGCCGTTGCCCTCCCCTTTAAAATTGCCACTGCCGATATAGGCCAAATTCTCAAAGTCATCTTGCAGGATATAGGTCGCCAGCTTCGTCCGCACTGTGTCAGTGCCGCCGCTGTCGCTGATGACATCGCCGGTGCTGTCAATGATGTAGGTGTCATTTCCCACCCCGCCGTCCAGTGTATCGCTGCCCGCGCCGCCGTCTAACGTGTCATTGCCCACGCCGCCGGTTAAAGAATCCTTGCCGGCGCCGCCGCTGATAAGGTTATCCAGAGTATTGCCGGTACCCATGAAGGCTGCGCCGCCGGTATAGACCAGGTTCTCCAGCACATCGGCCAGCGTGTAGGCTGCAAAATTTGTCCTTATAGTGTCGGTGCCAGCAAGGTCGCTGATAACCAAGCCGCTGACATTAACAACATAAACATCATTGCCGAACCCGCCGACAAGCGTGTCGCCCGCGCCGCCATATAGGGTATCATTGCCCACCCCGGCTTGAATGGTATTGACCAGGCTGTTGCCGGTGCCGCTAAAGTTGCCGGAGCCGGCATAGACCAGATTCTCTATTCCAGTTGTCAAGGTATAGGCAGCCAGAGTGGTTTGCACAGTATCGAGGCCGGCGCTGTCGCTAATAACCACGCCGCTGTTATTAATAATATAAGTATCGTCGCCAGCCACGCCACGCAACGTGTCTTTGCCGCCGCCGCCGTCCAACCTGTCGCTACCTGCGCCGCCGGTGATAACATTGGCCAGGCTACTCCCGCTGCCCCAGAAGCCAGCGCTGCCGGTGTAAGACATATTTTCTACATTGTTGGCCAGAGTATAGCTGGACAGTGTCGTCTGCACAAAGTCGGCGCCCTCGCCAGCCTTCTCGCTGATAACAGTGCCAGGGATCGCGACGATGTATACGTCATCGCCGCTGCCGCCTGCCAGAGTGTCGCCCTCCCCGCCGCCTACCAGCGTGTCGTTGCCAGCGCCGCCAAGAAAGTTGCTAAAGAGGCTGGCGGTTGTGTCAATATAGTCGTTGCCGGTCCCGACGTCGAAATATCCGTTACTGCTGCCGTCAGCCATCACCGTATCATTGCCCAGGCCTCCGATAACCGTGCTGTTGTGGCTGCCTGGTTCGCTGATATAATCATTGCCGTCGCCAAGGTCGAAATATCCGTAGTTGCTGCTGCTGGCGACCATGACAGTATCGTTGCCGGCGCCGCCGGCAATAGTGCTGTTGCCAGTGGCCTCGATATAGTCGTTGCCGTCGCCAAGGTCGATAGAATCATTGCCGCCGCCGCTGGCTAGTACCGTATCGTTGCCCAGTCCGCCGATAATAATGCCGTTGCTGTTGCTATAAGCCTGGATATAGTCGTTGCCGTCGCCAAGGTCGATAGAATCATTGCCGCCGCCGCTGGCTAGTACCGTATCGTTGCCCAGCCCGCCGATGAGCGTGCTGTTGCTGCTGCTATTAACCTGGATATAGTCATTGCCCGCGCCGCCGTCGATATAATCATTGCCGGTCCCGCCGGTAATGCTGTCGTTGCCCGCGCCGCCATAGATGGTGTCGTTGTGACCGCTGCTACCGGTAAGAATATCGTTGCCGTCACCGCCGTCGATATAAGCGTTGCTGCTGCCGCTGGCTTCTACCGTATCGTTGCCCAATCCGCCGATAAGAGTGCTTTTATTACTGCCTGTTTCAGTGATAAAATCATTGCCCGCGCCGAGGTCTACATAATCGTTGCCTGTCCCGCCGGTAATGTTGTCGTTGCCCGAGCCGCCATAAATGGTGTCGTTGTGACGGCCGCCACCGTTAACAGTGTCGTTGCCGTCCCCGGTGTCGATATAAGCATTGATCGCCCCGTCGCCGATAATCTGGTCGTCGCCGGTCCCACCATAGAGAGTATCGTTGCTGCTGCCCGCGCCTACAATAAAATCATTGCCGGTGCCGCCGTCGATATAAACGCCGGTTGTAGAGTCGCCGATGATTTGGTCGTTGCCGGCACCGCCATAAACAGTATCATTGCTGCCACGCGAGATGACAATTGTGTCGCTGCCGTCGTCGCCAGCAAGATATCCGCCTGCTAAAGAGTTGCCGGTGATTTGGTCGTTGCCGCCGCCGCCATAAACAGTATCATTGCTGCCACCAGTGACGATCAAAGCGTCATTGCCGCTGCCGCCGGTGATGACGTTGGCTAAAGAATTGCCGTAGCCTGTGAAATTGCCGCTGCCGGTATAGATAAGGTTCTCCAGGTTGTCCCCCAAAGTATATGCGCTCAAGTTTGTCCGGACGGTGTCGGTTCCCCCGGTGCCGTCTTCATAGATATCCGCCACATCCGGGTCATTGACAATATATACGTCATTGCCGCTGCCGCCGGCCAAAGAATCGAAGCCTGTCCCACCGTTCAGAGTATCTTTGCCCGCGCCGCCGGAGAGCGTATCATTGCCTGCGCCGCCGTACAGGCTGTCGTTTCCGTTGCCACCCGACAGACTATCATTACCGCTTGTCCACTTGAAAGCCATTTATAAATCCACTCCTCATAATTTCTATCCCGCATAATATATTCATCACAGGTATGTCCAACCAATCAGATTCAGCACAATCCTTAGCAAAACTCGCCTTTAATGCCAAATTTCTACAAAATGTGCATTTTACAATAATATTATAATAATTCTTCGTTGTGCGCCACTATACAAAGGTATATTCTTATCGGTTTAGCCACAACACAGTGTCCGCTTTTGCCATTTTTAACAACAAAAATAGCAAGGTCGGCAAACCTTGAAGATTTGCCGACCTTTATATTGTTACTTGCTAAGCCATTCAGAGGATAATTCGCGCCTTACGCACCGAGCTTAATGGCCACCCTTAAAGAGTTGCCGCTTCTTCATTCTCCCTTTTCAAGGTACCCAGCATCTTGAGATAAAACGGCTGCCAGTATTGGGAATCTCCATCGGATGACATGCACATTACCATTGTCACGCCTTGAGACTGTGGAAGAAAATAGACCTCCATATCAAAAGCCAGACCGCTCATCACTACCTTTGCACTTGCCGCAACGGCTTTTACCCCTCCAATAGTCAAACTCCTCGCCGGGACAGCTTTCAACAACTTCCCGCTGCCATCTGCAACGATACTCTCAAAGCACCCCTGGATAAAGGACGGAACCTTTTCAATGTCGTCAACGGAAACCTTGGGGACATTCCCGCAAATAAACAAGCAGGACCGCCAAACATCGCCGTCGTTAACAAGAAATCCTGTCGCCTTGTCCTTGTTGAATGTCACTTCCGATACTTCGACATTTGCCGGAATAGAGACCGTTCCCAGACCGATAATCGTGACATCTTTGACACTTTCGGCAAACACAGGTGAACATGCCAGCAATAAAAATATCAGACAGCTCAAAATACAGCATCCAAATACCCTGTTCAACGTTGAGTCCTCCCCGCCTTTGGACATCCCCCCCTAAGACTATCTTCTCTTCCTAGTCTTGGGCTTAGGTTTCGGCTTGGTATTCATAGGCTTGTCCATTTTTTTATTGCCAGTTGCTCTCGGGCCTGGCTTGGGGCGCACCCCAGTGCCGACTGGTGCAAAATCCATCGTTCGTTCTTCCGGATTGGCTTTGAGCAACAAAACTTTGATCTCGTCGCCCAGGCGGTACACTTTACCGCTGCGCCCACCGATCAGCGCATAGCGATCCTCGGCGTAGTGGTAGTAATCATCGTCCAGGCTGGAGACATGCGCCAGCCCCTCGACGCCGTTCTCCAGTTCCACAAATAGTCCGAAAGCGGTCACACCACTGATAGTTCCGCTAAATTCGTCACCGACAAACCCAGCCATATATTCGACCTTTTTAAGATCCACGGTCTTACGTTCAGCCTCTGCCGCCGCCCGTTCCCGCTGTGAGGAATGCAGGGCGATTTCCGGCAGCATAGCTGCCAGCTTTTGCCGCCGCTTGGCCGATACATCGCCACTGCGGAAGGTCTCCCTCAAAATGCGGTGCACGATGAGATCCGGGTAGCGACGGATCGGTGAAGTGAAATGAGTATAATAAGGAGCCGCCAGACCAAAGTGACCGATATTGTGCGCCTCGTAGCGAGCCTGCTTCAGCGACCGCAGCATCACCGTGCTGATTATTCGTTCTTCCGGCCGACCAGCGATCCGCCCCAATATTTTTTGCAGCGTCATTGGTTGAACATCATCGGTTTTACCCAGACCCTGCCCGAAATTCTGCAATAGCGTATTAAGTTTAATCATCTTTTCTTCTTCCGGTTCCTCATGCACCCGGAAGACAAATGGCACTTCCAGCCGGTGCATGTGTTCAGCCACTGTCTCATTGGCCACCAGCATGAACTCTTCGATGATCGACTCGGCAATACTGCGAACCCGCCTGACGATTTCCAGCGGTCGGCCGCTATCATCCAGCTTAACTTTAACCTCAGGAAAATCAAAATCTATAGCCCCGCGGCGCAAGCGCCGCTCCCGCAGAATGTGGCACAGTCTTTCCATATCAGCCAGATGCGGCAGCAGCGGCTGGTAGGTCTGTTTTAGCGCCTCGTCGTCATCGGCCAGAATTTGGCGGACAATATTATAAGACAAACGGGTATGCACCCGGATAACACTCGAAAAAATTTCGTAATTTAGAACATCGCCGCGGTAGTCGATCTCCATTTCGGCCGACAAAGTCAGCCGGTCTTCCCCTGGATTCAGGCTGCAGATCCCGTTAGACAAGCGTTGCGGCAACATCGGCAGCACCCGGTCAACCAAATAAACGCTGGTGCCGCGCTCCCGGGCTTCGTTGTCAAGAACAGTGTTTTCCCGCACGTAGTTGCTGACATCGGCAATATGCACCCCGAGCTTGTATCTGCCGTTCGGCAAGCGCTCGATATGAACCGCGTCATCAAGATCCTTGGCATCTTCCCCATCAATAGTTACGATGGTCAAATCTCTGAGATCACGCCGTCCCTCCAGGTCTTCAGCAGTTATAACCGCCCGTACGTCGGCGGCGGCTTGCTCCACCTCATCTGGAAAAGCCGTAGGCAAATTGTTGCTTTTGATAATCGACAAAATTTCGAGCCCTGGTTCACCTTTATGCCCGAGCACCTCCACCACCCGGCCCTCGGCATTGCGCCTTTTCTCCGGCCATTTGGTGATTTCGGCCACTACCTTGTCGCCGCTTTTAGCGCCGCCGGCCTCTCCCTTGGGCACAAAAATATCCTGTTTTATTCTGGCGTCATCGGCAACGACAAATCCGAACCGACGGTTGGCTTCAAACATTCCGACAATACGCAAGTTGGCTCGACTTACGATACGGATAATCTCCCCTTCTCGGGCCTTGCCGACCACCGGGCCTTTTGAATTCAGCCTGGCTACCACTTTATCGCCATGCATGGCATTGAGCAAGCCTTCCGCCGGAATATATACATCCGCCTCATCCGGTTTTTCCGAAATAACGAAGCCGAAGCCTTTTTCACTGACGGTGAGCATACCGATAATCAGATTCATTCGCTCCGGCACACCGTATTTGCCGAACCTGGTCTTAATGATTAGCGCGGCTGCTTCCAGTTCGGCCAACACTCGCCAAAATTCCGCCAGTTCCCGCGCCTTAAGTCCCATCTCTTCCGCCAGGTCCTCCGGCGCTAAAGGCTTATAAGCTTCCTGACGCATAAAAACCATGATTTTCTCTTGCATGTTCATCCCCTCACTTCCCCGACATCAATCACAGTAGCTTTGCCTTCGGCGGTTATTGTCCCGTCAGCCAAGGCTAATGTGGCCGCCAATTCCAGCATCTTGCCGCGCTGATTGGTCACCCAACCAGTCACCGTAAGCTCCTGGCCGATGGGTGTGGGTTGGCGAAACCTTACTTCCAGCCTGGCAGTGACAGTGTTAAGACCTTTAACATAAGGGTAGCGGGCCATGATCTCATCAAGCAACGTGCTGATAATTCCGCCATGCACAATACCGTCATAACTTTGATGCTCAGGTCCGGCCACAAAATTGGCAATATACTTGTCGTTTTGCTCGCGAAACTCAAGCTTCAAGCCGATGGGATTGTGCCTGCCGCAGCCAAAACACCACTGGTTGCGTTCCTCTGATTCCATACCTTTCGCCCCTCTCAGTCGATGGGTTCTTTCCCCGTCAAAAATTTGGCAATTGATTCAAACACTTGTTCATGTTCTATGTCGAGAGTTATTACATGGCCGGATCGTTCCCACCAGAGAAGCTGCTTTTCAGTGCTACCCAGCCGGTTATAAATGTGGAGAGCGCTTTCCGGGCGAACAGTATGTTCCCTCCGGGACTGCATAATCATCGCCGGTAGTTTAACCTCCGGCAATAAATTATCCACGTGTTTAACAAGTTCCAGTAGACTGCTTAAACTGCTCAGCGGCCAGCAGTCATAGCCAACGTTATATTCCGGTTCAACATCCAGTTGGCGCCTTTTCTTAGGAACGAACGTCCTAAAAATGCTGTAGAGCGGCAGTAGCCGCAACCTGTTGTCACTGAGAAAAATCGGTGTATTAAGGGAAACGATTTTTACAACCGGGTACTCGCTGGCCAGTTTAAAGGCCAACAAGCCTCCCATAGACAGTCCGACAACAGCGATAGTCTCGCATACCCCCCGGAGCAGATGATAGCCGTCCTCCACTGCTTCGTACCAATGGGGCCAGCCTACTTTAACCATATCTTCAGCCCGGGTTCCATGACCGGCCAGGCGCGGTCCCAGCGCCGCAAATCCCCGCTGGTTTAAATATTCGCCCAGCAGGCGCATTTCCGACGGTGATCCGGTAAGGCCATGAATCAATAGCACCCCATGCCGGCCACCCGGCAAATAAAACGGTTCAGCCCCGCGCATTATCGTCAAAGGGAATCCCCCTTCTATTGGCTTATATTACCCATTATACCATTTTCCCAAAAGCTTAAACATCTAGCCTTTCGGGCAAGCGTAAAAAAGGCCAATCTGTCTGCCAGATTGACCTTTTCAATAGACCTTCGGCCACTATAGACTCTCAATCAAAGGCTGGTGAGAAAGGTCCGGATGCAAGGCGGCTGCGAGGAAGCGCATGCGCCGACGGCCATGGATGGCCTAGTACCGAACGCGCCAGGGAAGGCAAGCGTTCGTGTGCGACAGTACCGGTGTACGGCAAGCGCGCTCCCGGAAAAGCAGACACACGACGCTTCAGCGGCGATGTGGTCGCTTTGTTCGCTCAATAGAGCGAACTTCCTATGCAGAAGCAGATGGGCCTTTATCGCCAGCCTGGTGAAAAAAAGCACCGGCCATAACGGCCGGTGCTTCGTAATCTTATATGTGCATCAACAAGGGAGCGATAATCAGCGAAATGGTTCCCGCCACTTTGATCAGCGGGTTCATCGCCGGACCGCAAGTATCCTTGAACGGATCGCCCACAGTGTCGCCGATGACGGCGGCCGCGTGGGTCGGCGTGCCTTTGCCGCCGTATTGGCCTGACTCGATATACTTCTTGGCGTTATCCCAGGCACCGCCGGCGTTGGCCATGAAGATGGCCAGCAGGACTCCGGCTGCAGTGGCGCCGGCCAGGAAGCCTGCCAACGACTGTGCTCCGAGTATAAATCCGACTAACAAAGGTGAACCAACCGCAAATATGCCGGGCAACAGCATTTCCCGGATAGCAGCTTTGGTGCTGATATCAACGCAACGAGCGTAATCCGGTCGACCAGTGCCTTCCATAATGCCGGGAATTTCCCGGAACTGGCGGCGTACTTCGGCGATCATTTCAAAAGCTGCCTTACCAACTGCTTCCATAGTGAAAGCGCAGACCAGGAACGGCAGAGTGGCGCCGAGGAAAATACCGATAATAACATTTGGTTCAGTCAAGTTAATGGACAGATGACCGTTGACCAGCAGAGCTGCAAGTTTGGGGTTTTTGGCAATTTCGCCACTGAAGGCAGTAAACAACGCCAGCGCAGTAAGCGCAGCAGAGCCGATGGCAAAGCCTTTGGCGATAGCGGCAGTAGTATTGCCCACTGAATCCAACTTGTCAGTAGTCGCGCGTACTTCAGGACCGAGTTCGGCCATTTCAGCGATGCCACCGGCGTTATCAGCAACCGGTCCAAAAGAGTCGACTGCAACCACCATCCCGGCGGTGCACAGCATGCCCATCGCTGCCATAGAAATACCATAGATGCCAGCCTGACTGTAGGCTACCGCAATAGCGATACAAAACACGATCATCGGCAGCCCGGTGCTTCTGAGTCCGGTGGCTAACCCGGCGATGATGTTGGTAGCCGCTCCGGTTTGAGAAGCATCAGCAATATGTTTGGTAGGAGGCTTGGCGTTAGATGTGTAGTATTCGGTAATCATACCGACAAGTACATTAACAACCAACCCACAGAGAATTGCAATGAAAATGCCCATTGCTTTAGCGCCAAAAATATAATTAGCCAAGAAATAAGCTAACACAGCGGTAATAAGGTTAGTGCCCCACAGGCCATAGTTTAAGGCCATCTGGGGATTGCCGTCTTCGCCGGTGCGTACAAAGAAAGTGCTGATGATGGCGGCGGCAATGCCGACCGCGCCCATGAGCAGTGGGAAAATAACTCCGTTAACGCCATACAGGCCGTTGCCAATCAGCATCGCGGCAATGGCGGTTGCGCCGTAAGATTCAAATAAGTCGGCACCCATGCCAGCAGTATCGCCGACATTATCGCCTACGTTGTCGGCAATAACAGCCGGGTTGCGGGGGTCATCCTCTGGAATGCCTGCTTCTATTTTACCGACAAGGTCGGCGCCGACGTCAGCAGCTTTAGTAAAAATGCCGCCGCCGATACGAGCGAAGAAAGCAATGGCGCTTGCGCCAAAGGCAAAGCTGTTGATAACTTCCGGGTCGCCGAAAATTATGTACAAAACTGAGACACCCAAAAGACCAAGACCAACTACCGACATACCCATGACAGCCCCGGCCCGGAAAGACACTCCCAGGGCCTTATTCAGGCTAGTTCTGGCGGCTTCGGTGGTGCGGGCGTTCGATTTAGTTGTCGATGTCATGCCGATATATCCGGCCAGTGCCGAACATACAGCCCCCACCAGGAAAGAAATCGCCAAAACATGATTTATAAAAAATAATATGGCGGTAATAACCACGGTAAACGGGACAAGTGTCCTATATTGCCTATTCAGATAGGCCATTGCACCTTCAAAAATAGCTTGGGAAAGATCTTGCATTCTTTGATTGCCTGGGTCTTCCTTTAATACGCTGGTCATAAGATAAGCGGCGAAAATCAGCGCCACAATACCAGCAGCAGGAGCGATATACACCAATTCCATACTTACTTGTTCCTCCTTGATATCAATAAATTACTCAAAAATACCCCAATGTAGCCATTGGGGTATAACCGGCCTACTGTGTCAATTTAACCAACGCCAGAGTAACGACGCCGAACAACACCCCGAGAATCATAGTCGCCTTGGCCAACAGTACGTCCAGTCCTTTTTTCTTGCCGCCAAAGATAGTCTCAGCACCGCCGGCTATCGAACCTGACAGGCCTGCGCTCTTCCCTGACTGCAGGACGACCACTGCGATTAAAGCCAGCGAAATTACTGCATCCAGAATCATCAATGAGTTTAACAGCACGAGCTTAACACCCCCTACCCAATTGTACCACTCTATTCTATCAAATCACCCAACGCTTGACAATGTATATTATGATATTTTTATTCGCATTCGTCTTTGTTATACATTGTTGACGTAAAATGATCATTATATACCAGGGCTGCTGATAAACTCCGGAACGCCCCCCGGGTATTCCTTTCACAGAAACCCAGGTTGGTGAGAAAGATCCAGATGCAAGGCGGCTACGAGGAAGCGTGCGCAGACAGTACCGGTGTACGCTTCCTCGCCTCCCGGAAAAGCAGACACACGACGCTTCAGCGACGATGTGGTCGCTTTGTTCGCTCGGAGAGCGAACTTCCTATGCAGACGCAGATGGGCCTTTATCGCCAGACTGATTTTTCCCCCGGGGCATTCCGCGTTATTATTTCTTCAAGTTATAGAATACTTTCTTGCCGTTGAACTGAGCAAAATCTCCCAGCTCTTCCTCGATCCTGAGTAGCTGATTGTATTTTGCTACACGGTCTGAGCGGGCCGGCGCACCGGTTTTGATCTGGCCGGCATTCACTGCCACGGCGATATCGGCGATGGTGGAATCCTCGGTCTCGCCCGAGCGATGGGAAATCACGCAAGTGTAGCCAGCGCGTTTGGCCATCTCAATAGTGTCAAAGGTTTCGGTGAGAGAACCAATCTGGTTCACCTTGATCAGGATGGAATTAGCTGTTTTGCTTTCGATGCCGCGACTGAGCCGTTCGACATTTGTCACGAACAAGTCATCGCCGACCAACTGAATTTTGTCGCCCAGGCGCTCAGTCAAGAGTTTCCACCCATCCCAGTCGTCTTCAGCCAATCCATCTTCGATGGAAATTATCGGATATTTGTCCACTAACCCGGCATAATACTCGACCATTTCCTTCGATGATTTTACAACACCTTCACCGCTGAGGTCATAATGGCCATCTTTAAAGAACTCTGATGCCGCCGGGTCCAAAGCCAGGGCGATTTGCTCGCCAGGTTTGTAGCCAGCTTTACCAATAGCTTCGACAATAATCGCTAGTGCCTCTTCATTTGATGCCAAATTGGGAGCGAAGCCGCCTTCGTCGCCGATAGCGCTGCTCAGTCCCCGGGCTTTAAGAACGCCTTTCAGGGTGTGGTATACCTCGGAGCACATCCTGAGGGCTTCAGCAAAAGAGGTGGCGCCAACCGGCATGACCATGAATTCCTGGATATCAACGTTATTGTCGGCGTGCTTGCCGCCGTTTAGAATATTCATCATCGGTACCGGCAGCTGTTTGGCGTTAAACCCGCCCAGATACTGGAATAGCGACAAACCTAAAGAGGAAGCTGCAGCTTTAGCCACCGCCAGTGATACCCCGAGGATGGCGTTAGCGCCAAGTTTAGCTTTATTCGGAGTTCCATCAAGCTCCAGCATGGCATGATCGATGCCCACCTGATCAACAACATCCATCCCGACAATTTCGGGTGCGATCAGGCTATTGACATTATCCACCGCTTTGAGTACCCCTTTGCCCATGAACCGCGCCTTATCGCCGTCCCTAAGTTCCACAGCCTCATACATACCGGTCGATGCGCCAGAGGGCACAGCGGCACGGCCCAGCGTTCCGTCCTCCAGCACCACGTCGACTTCGACGGTGGGATTACCCCGGGAATCCATGATTTCACGGGCGTAAATATCGGTTATAATGGTCATTTATTTATCCTCCTTCATAATCAGGCTACGCCCTGTCATTTCGGGCGGCACAGCCATAGCGGCCAATTCAAGGATCGTGGGCGCGATATCAGCCAGCATTCCAGATCGGAGACTTGCCCCGCGATGCCGCTCTGACACCAAAATGAAAGGTACCGGATTAGTCGTATGAGCAGTGAATGGCACGCCGGTTTCCGGATCGACCATCAACTCGGCATTGCCATGATCGGCGGTTATGCAGGTCATTCCACCGCGACTGCGCATGGCTTCCACCACCCGGCCCACACATTCATCGACAACAGTCACCGCTTTCATCGCCGCCGGCAAAATTCCGCTATGTCCAACCATATCACCGTTGGCATAATTCATAATCACCAGATCATATTTGCCGGACTTGATTTCCGCCACCACTCTGTCAGTCACTTCCAGTGCACTCATCTCAGGCTTAAGGTCATAAGTGGCCACCTTCGGCGAAGGAATTAGCACCCGGTCTTCACCGGCAAAGGGTTTTTCCTCGCCGCCGCTAAAGAAATAGGTAACATGGGCGTATTTTTCCGTCTCGGCAATTCTTAATTGAGTCAACCCGGCTTCGCCAAAGATCTGGCCCAGCGTATGGTTCAGAACGTGAGGCTTAAAAGCCACCGGAATGTCAAAGGTTTCGTCATATTGAGTCATCGTGACAAAACTGAGCGGGAAAAAGCCCTTACGGCGCTCAAAACCGGCAAAATCAGGATCGATGAAGGCCCGCGTCAATTGACGGGCCCGATCAGGGCGGAAATTAAAGAAAATCACCCCGTCGCCTTCTCGGATGCCACAGTCGCCACAAGCATCAATCACCGTCGGCAACACAAATTCATCAGTCTCCCGGCGGGCATAAGCCTCTTTCACCGCACCTCGGGCATTGGGCGCTTTTTCGCCTTCCCGGCTGACCAGTGCAGTATATGCCTTAGCTGTCCGTTCCCAGCGCTTGTCGCGATCCATTGCATAATACCGTCCGGAAATTGTGGCGATACGCCCGACACCGATCTCGGCTGCTTTCTTTTCCAGCGCATCGATATATTCCAAGGCACTGGACGGAGGCACATCACGCCCGTCCAGAAAAGCATGAATATACACCGTGGCGATATCGTTCTTTTTAGCCATCTCAAGCAGACCATAAAGATGCTCGCTATGGCTATGTACGCCACCATCTGAAACCAGCCCCATCAAATGCAGGGCACTGCCATTTTTTTTCACTGTCCGCATGACAGCAGTCAGCACTGGATTAGTGAAAAAATCTCCGTCCCGGATAGATTTGCTGATTCTTGTCAATTCCTGATACACTACCCGCCCGGCACCAATATTAAGATGGCCGACTTCCGAATTTCCCATCTGCCCTTCCGGCAAACCCACAGCCTCACCGGAGCAAACCAAGGTAGTTGACGGATAAAGTTCGGACATCATCGTTATATGAGGCACTCCGGCCTGCACTATAGCATTGCTGGGATCATCGCCCCGTCCAACTCCCCAGCCGTCAAGAATCAATAAAGCAATCGGTGCCTCCAGTTTACCCACGCCATCCCTCCTATTGCTCGAGGATGGCGCACAAGGCCACCTGCGGCAAAAGCCCTGGCACCTTTTCGTCATCCCCACTAATTGCTGCTTATAAATGTAATTTTTCTGCAACCTTGAACATGTATAGACTAATAGTTTACAAGTTTTGCGAAAGTGACTGCATTGAGGCTGGCACCGCCCACTAAAGCACCATCAATGTCACTTTTGGCCATAAGTTCGGCGATATTGTCGGGTTTGACGCTGCCGCCGTATTGGATTCTGAGGGCATCAGCAACCGCTCCGCCGAAAATAGCCGCAACGCTGCGACGAATAAATGAACATACCGCGTTGGCATCCTCGGCTGACGCCGTACGTCCGGTTCCGATGGCCCAGATTGGCTCGTAGGCTATCACCATTCCAGCAACCTGCTCAGCCGAAAGTCCATCCAGACCGTTCTTAGCCTGACTTCCCACTATCCGTTCGGTATCGCCGGCTTCCCGCTCTGCAAGCGTCTCGCCGACGCACATAATTGGAATAAGCCCTTGAGCGAAAGCTGCTTTAAGTTTTTTATTTACAGTTTCATCGGTTTCGGCAAAAAACTGCCGGCGCTCAGAGTGCCCAATAATGACAAATTTGCAACCCGCATCCTGAAGCATCGCCGGTGATACTTCACCAGTATAGGCTCCCTGAGTTTCCCAAAAAACGTCCTGCGCACCAAGCCGGATAGCGGAAGACCCTAGTATGCCCCGCGCCGGATACAAAGCAGTGAAAGGTGGGCAGACAACTACTTCCGCCTTTCCTTCGGCTGTAACCAATTTATCCAGGTCAGATATCAAAGATAGTGCCTCGGCAACCGTCTTATGCATTTTCCAGTTGCCAGCAATAATCGGTTTACGCATAAACTTCGCTCCTATCGTTTTTCAGCTAATGCAGCAATCCCTGGCAGGGTTTTCCCTTCCAGAAATTCCAGCGAGGCCCCTCCGCCAGTGGAAATATGGCTGATCTTATCAGCGACTCCCATCTTCTCCACCGCAGCAACCGAATCGCCACCGCCGACAATAGTGACTGCCCCTGATGACGCAACCACGCGGGCCACCGCCTCGGTTCCCTGGGCAAAGTTAGCCATTTCAAACACTCCCATTGGACCGTTCCAAACTATAAGTTTACTACCGATGAGAGCATCGGCAAATGTCTTTCTGCTTGCCGGGCCAATATCAAGAGCCATCCAGCCTTCGGGAATTGCGTCGGCTCTCACCACTTTATGTTCGGCATCAGCGGCGAATCTGTCGGCAACAACCACATCCTCAGGCAAAAGCAATTTTACCCCACGTTTTTTGGCATCTAAAATCAGCGACCGCGCCAAATCAAACTTATCGCTCTCCACCAGAGACTTGCCGGTAGCATAACCCTCTGCCGCGAAAAAAGTGTTGGCCATTCCGCCACCGATGAGCAAAGCATCCACCTTGGTCAGCAAATTGGAAATTACGCCGATTTTATCGGAAACCTTAGCACCGCCGATAATCGCGACATAAGGATGCTCCGGATTCTCCACCGCCTTGCCAAGGAAATTAATCTCCTTCTCCATCAAGAATCCCGCTACCGCCGGCAGGAATTTGGTTATCCCTTCTACCGACGCATGAGCTCGATGCGAAACTCCAAAAGCATCATTGATTAAAATTGTCGCCAAAGACGCTAACTTGCGAGAAAAATCGGGGTCGTTCTTTTCCTCTTCGGCATGAAAGCGAAGGTTTTCCAGCAGCAATACCTGCCCAGGTTTTAAATCCCTGGCTTTGGCTTCAGCAGCCGGGCCCACACAATCCTCGGCAAACAAAATTTCCTGTCCCAAAAGTTCGGCTAGCCTTTTGGCCACCGGCGCCAGTGAAAACTCGGGCGCAGGGGCGCCTTTCGGCCTCCCAAGATGACTAATGAGAATAACGGCCGCCGGCTTGCCCACAAGATACCTCAGCGTTGGTAAAGTAGCAGCGATACGGGTATCGTCGGTAATATTGCCGCTCTTGTCCATCGGCACATTATAATCAACCCGCACCAAAACCTTCTTACCAGTTTCATCAATATCCCTTATCGTCTTCTTTTCCATAACTTAACCTCCTCAAAAGGGTCACAAGCAATCTCTGTGACCCTTAGTATGGTTAAACCTCTATACTGCTGCGGCTATTATAGACCCTTCTTGGCCATAAACACGACCAAATCGACTACCCGGTTGGAATAGCCCCATTCATTATCATACCAGGAAACAACCTTGGCCATTGTGCCTTCCACCACCATAGTCGATAACCCATCGACAATCGAGGAATGCGGGTTGCCGTTGAAATCGCGGGACACCAGCGGTTCATCGGTATAGGCCAGGATTCCTTTCATCGGGCCATCAGCCGCAGCTTTGATCGCCGCGTTGATTTCTTCGGCAGTTACCGTTTTTTCAAGTTCGACTACCAGATCGGTGATCGACACATTGGCCGTCGGCACCCGCATGGAAAAGCCATTAAGCTTGCCTTTCAGTTCGGGAATAACCAGCGATATTGCTTTAGCTGCGCCAGTCGTTGTCGGGATGATATTCATGGCTGCCGCCCTGGCCCGCCGAAGATCCTTGTGCGGGAAATCGAGAATTACCTGATCATTGGTATAAGAATGCACCGTAGTCATCATGCCATGTTTTACCCCGAACTTATCATTCAAAACCTTGGTGAAAGGCGCCAGGCAGTTGGTAGTGCAAGACGCGTTGGAAATAATATGGTGTTTGGCGGCATCGTATTTATTATCATTGACGCCCATAACAATAGTAATATCTTCACCTTTGGCTGGAGCGGAAATGATGACCTTCTTAGCGCCTGCCTGGATGTGAGCCGCAGCCTTGTCGCCATCGGTAAACCGGCCAGTGGACTCAATCGCCACTTGGACTCCCAGGTCTTTCCACGGCAATTTGGCAGGATCTTTCTCCGCCAGTACTTTGATCACTTTGCCGTTGACCACAATATTACCATCCTGAGCCTTTACCTCAGCATCCAATATTCCATGAATTGAATCATACTTCAGAAGATGAGCCAGCGTTTCAGCGTCAGTCAAATCATTAACCGCCACGATATCAATTGCTGGATTGCCGAGCGCTGCCCGGAAAACATTGCGGCCAATTCGGCCAAACCCATTAATTCCTACTTTTGTTGCCATTATAATTCCTCCCGTATTGTATTATTTATAATTTCCTGAATGGCTCTGGCTGCGACCTCATCAGTAATAAGCACATCCTGACCGCCGGCGGCGACCACCGCCATAATAGCCCTGGCTTTTTTTCGGCCGCCAGCTACAGCTATTACCTTACCGATACGCATTAGATCATCCAGGTTTACCCCCACACTGCTGGTAGTATAAACAACTTCACCTTCTATAGTACTGTAACGGCCCAGCATTTCACCCACCGCGCCACGTCGTTCCAGCTGTTCGGCAGTCGCCGGATCCAGGCCCCACCTTAGTGACATAGGCTCAGCCTCGCCGATGCCTGTCAACAATATATCTGCCTGTTTAATCATTTGTGATATAACACCAATATTCGGATCACGAGCCAAAATCGCGGTCAGCGCTTCTGCACCAACTCCGTCAGGAATATGCAGCAATCGGTACTTGCCACCGAGCTTATTAGCTATCACCGCAGCAATAGTATTGGCCTGATATTCCACCAACTCGCCCAGCCCGCCCCTGGCCGGCAGCACCATAGTCCCAGGCGCCTGAAATGTAATCGATTCAGCCACATAAGCCATGGTCGACCCGCCGCTAACGGCAATAGTCATAGTATTTCCCAAAGATTGACTCAATACACCGGCCGCAGCCCGGCCTAACTCTCGCTGCACCAGTCGGTCTGACTCACTGTCGCCGCGAATAATCAGTACTCGCTTAAGTCCCAGACTTTCCGCAAGCTCCCTTTCAAGCTCTGACAATCCATGCATTACCCGAATATACTCGCTTAAATCCTCCAAAATACAATTACCATCACCAGTTATACTCATCCCTAACGGCGAGAAACTAATCAACCCGGCGGCTTTTAAAAAATCAATATGACTCCGGGCAATTCGTTCACTGATAACAAGAGTCGCGGCCAAAGCTCTTCGCCCGATTGGTTGAGCGAATCTGATCTGACGGAGAATATTGTATCGGTCTTCAATGACCGTTACCAGCTCTGGAGCGATTTTACGGTGCAGTTCCACTAATTTATCCACGGTCAGTCTCCTGCGGGCCCTAATTCGTCCCTCCTGAACTATTTATGTCCCACAGAGGGAAAACATCGTATGATCATTATACTTCATACTTGCTATGTATTTCCATAAAAATTTCTATCTATTTCCATACTTCGTTATCTAATTTCCGGACTCCTGCATACATTGTTTTATTAAAAAAACTTTACATGACCAAGTTTGTGCTTTAGTCAGGCGAAATACACTTCCCAAAACGTCGTATTAGGGAACACTCAACAGATCAATACCTGACCTGATAGCCATCATCGTAGCCACAAGCTGAGCCGTCCGCAATGCGGACGGCTCAGCTTCAAATATTTCTTATGTGCATAAAACCAAAGGCTGGTGAGAAAGGTTCAGCTGCAAGGCGGCTGCGAGGAAGCGCATGCGCCGACGGCCATGAATGGCCTAGTACCGAACGCGCCAGGGATGGCAAGCGTTCGTGTGCGCCAGTACCGGTGTACGGCAAGCGCGCTCCCGGAAAAGCAGACACACGACGCTTCAGCGACGATGTGGTCGCTTTGTTCGCTCGGAGAGCAAACTTCCTATGCAGACGCAGATGGGCCTTTATCGCCAGCCGACTGCTAAAATTCAAATACCATGTTTACATCGATGCTATAATTCAAACTCCCGGCTTCAATCGGAGTTGCCATCGCTCCGGACTTCATCGCCAGAGCTCTAAACCCATCAGAAGCATACTGGCCAGATTCCGACACCGACAACGGCTGAACCAGTTTGCGTCCCATAGCAGTGGCGATTATTGCCGCTTTGTGCTTACCATCCAGAACCGCTTTCTTCAGTAATTCATCCCGCACCAAGCTGTCGTCCTTGAGCCCAAACCTGAGCCCCTGAAACTGATTGGCCCCCGAGCGGAACGCCGTGTCAATCACCGGCCCGATCTTCGCCAGATCTTCCACAACAATAGTTATATTATTTTGCAAAGTGTAACCAATAATGGCTCCCAGCCCGCCATTTTTATCTTGGCGATAAACCGGTTGCAAAGAAAACTGGGTAGTAGTGATTTTGCTCCGTTCTATTCCCTGTAGTAGCAATGCATCGATCAGCCGGTGCATTATCCGATTGTTTTCCGTCCGCGCCGACTCAACATCCGAACCGGTAGTGGTTATGCCGGTGGTAATCATGGCCATATCCGGAGCAACGGACGTTTCCGCATGTCCAGTCACCGTAATTATTGGCTGATCCGGAGCCGCTTGACCGGCAGGTGCCGCCGCAGCCTGCAACCCGCTGGCAAACAAAACCACAAATAGTACCGCTAAAAATACCAAACTTACTTTTTTCATCAATAATCCTCCTATGTAAAATCCAATTTTAATCAACTTGTTATTATCCTATTTATTCCCTGCCCTCCGTCCAAAACCCTTCCCCCAAAACCTACGCCGGCCATTAAATGGCCGGCTTAGGTTGAGAAACAAATTAGTTTTGCGAAAAAACAAAGGCTGGTGAGAAAGGTCCAGATGCAAGGCGCACCGGAAAAGCGTGCTGCGCCGCGTACTGGTGTACGCAAGCAATCGCTTTGAGGAGCAACGCCGCAGATGGGCCTTTATCGCCAGCCGGCTATTCAGCAGCTAATATCTTTTACGCTTGCCAGAAGACTGTATCCCCAACTCTTCCCGATATTTAGTGATGGTGCGCCGAGAAACAGTTATCCCCCGACGGATCAAATTCTCAGCGATAGCTTGATCGCTAAGCGGTTGCCCCGGATTCTCCTCGTTCACCATTTCCCTAATATCCCGTTTAACAGTGGAGGCTGAAGTACTGGAACCATCAATACTCTGCAGACCGGAAGAAAAGAAGTCGCGCAGATTGATTAGCCCATGCGGAGTATCAGCGTATTTATTGGCAATGGCGCGACTGACCGTGGATTCGTGAATACCAAGCTTGTCAGCTACTATTTTCATCGTCAGAGGCCGCAAATGTTTGGACCCCTGATCAAGAAAATCTCGCTGGATATCGATTATGGCTTCGATAACATTATACAAAGTGCGGCGACGCTGCTCGATGCTTTTGATCAGCCAAACCGCTGCATTAATTCGTCCCTCAACGAATTTCTTCGCTTCACTGTCGACATCGCGAACGATGCGGCTGTAATAAGGATTAATTGTCAGATGCGGCACATTGTTGTCATTTACAAGAATTACATAATTGCCGTTAACCCGCTCAATTGTGACATCCGGAGTTATATAACAAGGTTGTTCCCCGCCACTAAACTCCCTGCCCGGTTTGGGATCAAGGGTGCGGATAAAATCCACAGCCTGCTGAACATCGTGCGGCGTACAGCCTAACTTATCGGCGATATTCTTAAAATGGCCGGCGGCGACCTCATCTAAATAACCGTTGATGATTTCACAGACAATTCTGTCGGTGATTGCTTTCTGTTCCACCTGGATCATGAGACATTCCCTGAGATCACGCGCTGCAACCCCGGATGGGTCGAAAGTCTGAATCAATTTAAGCACGTCGGTAATCACTTCCGTGGTTACCCCAAGATTTTCAGCGGCTTCATCAATTGAGCCGACTAAATAACCGTTATCGTCAATACAGCCAATCAGGTATTTGCCTATATTACGAGACACCTCGTCCATAACCGCGAAATGGAGTTGAAACTCCAAATGCTCCTGCAACGTGGAGTCCGGGGAAACATAAAGAGAAAATGGAGACTTGTCTTCTGATACAGGTCCTAGATATCCTGAATCGGGGTTGTCATTGAAATACTCTGTCCAATCAAAATATTTTTTTAACTGGCTGTCGGCATCCTCTTCGTCATTAGCTTCAACCGGAGGCTTTTCTTCCAATTCCAGAACAGGATTTTCCAAGAGCTCATGCTCCACCATTTCAGCAAGTTCCATAGAGGAAAGTTGGAGAATTGTTATGGCTTGACGCAATTGCGGTGTCATAACTAATTTAGGATGCAATTCCAATTTCAGGCCATAATCCATATGCATAAACTTCCCCCCCTCCTCTACTTATGTATATGCCACGGAAAAAATAAATATGTTAACCGCTTCAAGGGCTAACCAACCGCCGGCCTCAGCGTCTGATACCGGCGGTGCAGGTCTGAGCAATCCACGACAACAGTCAACATCTTCTCCGAGGCGTGCTCCAAAATCAATTCTTTTTCCACTACTGCATTCGACGATAAAAGCGTTTTCCCTTCAAAATCAGAAGCAACTATTCGTATCCAAAATTTTTATAAGTGATCAGCGCCGCCCTTTAAAGCCAAAGTTGCTTGAATCATCAAGGCACATTCCAGGCGTTTTTTCTGCAATTCACAGCCAAAAGAATAAGGTTTGGTGATTGAAAAATTAAACAACTCAGCGTTGGCGTGGCAGCCGCCGCTGCAATAAAACCGAGCCCAGCATACCCGGCAATCCGGTTTATTTAGCATATGCGCCTGACGAAACTCTTGCGCCAAATCCGGTCGGCTCAGCCCGTCGAACACATTGCCCATCAAATATTTTTCCCGGCCGACAAACTGATGACAAGGATAAAGGTCCCCCCGAGGCGTCACAGCAAAATACTCATGTCCCGCACCGCAGCCGTTAAGACGCTTGGCCAAGCACGGGCCATCATTAAGATTAAGATTAAAATGAAAAAAGTCGTACGGATTACCAGCCTGGCGCTGACTGAGATAATGCTTGGCAAGCTGGTCATACTGCTCAAACAACGCCGGCAAATGCTCTTCCTGAAGCGCATAGTCAGTATCGCGACCAATCACCGGCTCCACCGACAATTGCTTAAACCCTAAATCGGCCAACGCCGCAACATCACTTGCAAAGTCCAGATTGTGGGCGGTAAAAGTTCCCCGCAAATAATAATTCTGGCCGTTACGGGAATTCACCAACCGCTGTATTTTGGGAACAATGTCGTCAAAACTGCCTGCACCACTGGCCTTGGGTCGCATACGGTCATGCACTTCGCGCCGTCCGTCCAGACTGAGCACCATACTAATATTTTCACGATTAAGATACTCGATAACGACGTCATCAAGCAACAAAGCGTTAGTGGTTAATGTCAGTTTAAACACCTTATCGGTCTCGGCCTCACGGCGGCGCACATAGTCCACCGTATGGCGTACAGTATCCATATTAAGCAGCGGCTCTCCGCCAAAAAAATCAATTTCACAGTGGCGCCGGCGCCCGCTATTTTCGATAATAAAATCCACCGCCCGCGTGGCCACTTCTTTGGGCATCAGACCCCTTGTCCGGCCAAAATCACCGGTGCCGGCAAAACAATAACCACAGCGCAAATTGCAATCATGGGCCACATGCAAACATAGTGACTTAACCAATGATTGTCCACTGAAAGTGGGGGGCGTCTCAATTGCTGGCGTAAACAGCTGCCCCTGTGCCATCAAGCTCTGTAATTCAGCAACAATGTCGCGCAATGTCGCCTCATCATATACAGCCTCAAATGCCGTCAATACTTCAGCATCATTGTCGCCGTCAAAAACCGCCAGTACAGCGAAAGTCGCTTCATCGACCACATGCACTGCTCCGCTATTCACATCTAGAACGATATAAAGTCCGTTTTGATAAAACCGATGAATATCCATATTTCACCTTTTTTAGAAAACCCGGCTTACACCGAGTCTTGCGATAATCGCGCAAGTCGTTGACTCAACCTATCAACAGAAATTAGTTGCAATTTCTGTTGAACAAAAAACAAGTCCCTCCGCTCGGGGCGAGGGACCTGCTAGGATCTACTTCTGACAGACCTGGTTGCCTACAGTGCAGGACGTCTTACAGGCCGACTGACAAGAAGCCTGGCACTCTCCACAGCCTCCGGTTGCAATAGTTTTTTGCAGGGAAGCCTCATTAATAGTAATAATATGTTTTGCCATAATTATTCTCTCCTCGCACAAGCATGCTGTTTCCTGTTTATAATACCATAGTTTACCGAACGCGACAACTAATTACTGCGGTACAATAACCAGCCGCACCGGCAGATTCGATGCCCCCGGCGGGCTGAAAGTCATCCACAGAGAATCTCCGCTATGGAAAATGCCGAGAGGTGCTAAATCGGTTATCTTCCCTGCGCCGAAATATAGTCGGTCAGCTGGCGTCAGCACCGGGGGCTGGATAACATGGCGATATTTTACACCAATTGCCCCAGCATATCCGCCGCCTCTTGGGTTTAAGTAGCAGGCCATATCGCCACTATTGACTGACGGCAGAAATAATTTATAGACAACACCATAGTTACCGTAATTCAGCACCTTGGACCCATCGGTGGCGTCAATACCTTCCAGATAACGGTCAATGGAATTGTCCGCCAAAGTCACAGCTACCGCTCCGTCGCGGGCGGGATCATAAACCTTGAAAGGGATCAGCAGCCTGTCACGTCCTTCGAAAGTCCCCCGTAGCCGGTATTCATCAGTCGGCAGCACCTTGGCCTGAAAAGCAAAAGAACGCATATCAGCATTTACCGGCATCATCATAACCTTAACCAACACCTGTTGATCAGTCTGAAAATCAAAAATGCCATTTACCAACATATTCGGCTTGACCACCGCGTCGCTGAGTTGCTGCGATAGTGACACCACTCCTTTGGACTCAACATCCAGCGAATAAATATCACTTCCAGCCAGATAAGATGTTTGCGCTGTTTTGCCGACAGCTATCCAGTCAAGCCCTGGTCCGCCCAGGCCAAAACGGTCAACAGTTACATGAGCTGTCTTGGGGCCGTCATTATATAGCAGCACCACAATCCTTTTGTCGCTAGTCGTGGCATTTACATGATGAAAAAACAGTCGGGCGTCTCCAATAACACTATCCTGATACATAATGCCCTCAGCCCCAACCATTTCCGGGCTGTCGGACAGTAGCAGTTTTCCACCATAAGAACTCGCCGTCACTTCCCACTCCGGCAGATCGATTATATCAAGCGAATCTGTCACCTGATCAGCCAATACCTGTCCGGTCATACTTAAAACCAATAGAGCAGCCAAAAACAATTCCCTCATATACCGCATTTATGTACCTCCTTGATTGCAATTATTATAATTATAACAGCCTCTTCGCATTATGTAAACAGCGTGGCAAGCCAATAGCCAATGGTACCTTATAATAAAAAATCAGCAAATCTTCTCATCTGCCGATTTAACATAGGTTTATTCAGCGTCCGATTTTATAGCAGCTATACGATAAATTACGCCAATAATTTATTATTTGCGTGTTTTCGCTATAAACGATGGTGGGTATAATGGTAAAATGTTACTGTGATCAACAAAACCCATCTATTCACATCTCTAAATATTTTACAATAAAGGAGAGTCATTGTGAAGGCACAGATAAACTTTAATAACAAGATTTGTTTAATTACAGGAACAGGTAATAGTACGGGAATAGGATTTGCGACAGCTCGGATTCTGGGTGATCTCGGTGCTAAAGTATTAATAGTTTCGACGACCGATCGTATTTATGAACGGACCAAGGAGCTACAAGCTCTTGGTATTGACGCAAAGGGCTATATTGCCGAGCTAATGGACCGCAATCAAGTCAAATTTCTCGTTAACTCAATTATTGAGGAATATGGGAGAATTGATATTCTTGTCAATAATGCCGGCAAGACACAAGTGGGCTCACCAGAAGATTTTACCCCTTTTGCTGAAATGTTAGATGAAAACTGGGATTTATCTATCGCCAGAAATCTAACTATCCCCTATAACGTGACCCGCGCTGTACTAAAACACATGCTTGACTGCAACTATGGCAGAATAGTTAATGTTTCATCTGTCACCGGCCCGATAGTCAGCAACCCCGGCGAATCGGCATACAGCGCCGCCAAAGCAGCTATCTGCGGCATGAGCCGTGGCATTGCAATCGAAGTTGCAAAAAACAACATTACTATAAATAACGTTCTACCTGGCTGGGTTACGACCGCCTCACAAACAAAAGAGGAGGCTGACGCTGCGCGTTACACCCCGATTGGGAGAAGCGCCAGACCCGAAGAAATTGGTCATATGATCGTATTTCTTGCCTCTGAACAGGCTTCTTATATAACCGGACAAAACTTTGTTGTCGATGGGGGAAGTACTTTGCCGGATGCGGTTCTAACTCTGAAGTAAAATCAGCCTGTACTCTTGCATACTTATATCCTCTATGTAGACACGGTTATTAAAAACCTGACAAGTGTCTACATAGAGGATATTTTTAAATATTGGTATATGTATTCCTTTTCGCTGATATTTATTACTCTAATCATTTTTCACGGTACCGACCCTTTTCCTCTAATCCGGTAGCAATTCGTTCCAGATTTCGCAGGCGATGATTCATGCCCGATTTACCTATCTGCCCGCCCGCCAACTGGACGAGCTCCTGTAGCGTAGCATCAGGATGATCCAATCTTAGTTCTGCCGCCTCGCGCAGAGTGTCCGGCAACTTACCCAGGCCGATCTTGCGGTCAATCAAGTGAATTCTATCGACCTGACGCACAGCCGCATTGACAGTTTTCTGCAAATTGGCGGTTTCGCAGTTGACCAGGCGATTAACTTGGTTACGCATATCCTTGACCACCCGGACATTCTCAAACGCAAACAGAGCGTTGTTGGCGCCAATAATTCGCAAAAAAGAAGTAATGGCATCCCCGCCCTTGAGATAAACGATGTGATCTTGTTTTCGCTCAGCATGCTTGCCGGTCAAATCAAAAGTTTTCAATAGCCTGATCAGCGTTTTCGCAAAATCCTGATTGCCGGTAACGAGTTCAAGATGATACTCCCCCTCGGGCTTGCTCACAGATCCGCCGCCCAGAAACGCCCCTCTCAGATACGCTCTACGGCAACAATTCCGGCGCAATAATCCCGCATCCCGGCCCGCGCTGATGCTGTCACCGTGCATCATTCCGAGAACATTCAGCACCTCGGTAACAACTTTCGATGGCACTACCTTTAACATGTAAGAATTGGCCTTCTTCAGCCGGCGGCTTCGGGAAATTACAACCTCGGTCTTTAAATCAAAACTCCGCTTCATCAAAGTAAGCACCTTGCGGGCCACTGCGGCGTTTTCAGTAGTAAAAGTAATCCCGAGATTATTGTTACCACCAATCAACATAGTACCACCCATACGCATCAAGGCAGCAAGTTCGGCGATATGGCAGCAGCCGTGCTCGACCGATACTCGTGCCAATTCATTTTTTACCTCGGCAGAAAAAGACAATTCCAGTTCACTCCGCTGCTTTAAAATTCAGACTTGGTTCAGCCCGCATCTGGTCAATTTTTTTGTTCTTTGATATGCTCGGCAATCAGGTAATAATCGAGCAATCGCATCCGCTCTGAATTGGCTTTCAACTCATAAATCATACTGATAATCGTCCGCGACAGTTTCAGAGGATCATGCCGGACCAAATTGGTCTCACTGATAAGATTGGCCTTAACCGCCCTAACACCCAGTTCTTCGATCTCTTTGATATCAGGCACTACCTGATAGGCCCCTCGCAAAGAATATACCTCTTGCAATTGAGGCGCCACCTCCTGAACATTTACCAAAACATAATCAATGATTCCAGGACCGACATGATCAAAAATCGCTTTAACATGGCGTGATGCGGTGTAGCCGTCGGTTTCCCCCGGTTGAGTCATCACGTTGCAGATGTAAATCTTAACCGCCTGCGTTTGCCGCAAAGCGTCAGCAATTCCGCCCACCAGCAGATTGGGCAACACACTAGTGTAAAGACTTCCCGGCCCCAAAATGCAGGCATCAGCATCGCGGATAGATTCCAAGGCGCTGACTACCGCCGGAGGATTTTCCGGTCTGATAAAAACACGCTTAATAGCCTTGCCAGACAATGGAATGCTGGATTCGCCCTCCACAATTGTGCCGTCTTCCATCTCCGCCGACAAGCGGACGATTTCAGTTGACGAGGGCAAAACCTGGCCGCGAACTGCCAGAACTTTGCTGGATTCTTTAAGCGCCAGTTCCACGTCCCCCAAAATTTCAGTCATTGCAGCAATAAATAAATTGCCAAAACTATGGCCCGCCAAGTCCCCTGCTCCCCCGAAACGATGCTGAAACAACTTCTCCATCAGAGGTTCAGTATCAGCCAGCGCCACCAGACAACTACGCAAATCCCCCGGCGGAATCATGCCAAAATCTTGGCGGATACGTCCGGAAGAACCACCGTCATCGGCAACAGTAACAATAGCAGTAATATTATTAGTCACAGTCTTTATCGACCGGAGCAACACCGATAACCCAGTACCGCCGCCCACGACAACCACCGCCGGACCGCGATTGAGCTTGCGTTTTTGAAAAATAATTTCTACCAATTTATCCGGTCCTTCAGGTATCAATACACCGATAACCGAATGAATAATCCTGCGGGTAGCGACAGCCATAACAAAGAAACCCACCCCGAGCAAAATTACCCCGGCAATTGCGGTAACAGCATAATAATACTTGCCGGTCGCCAGATATACCACCCGGAAAATATTCTCCTCCAACATACCGGCATATTTATCATCAAACATAATTGCCAAACCAATACTGGCTGTGATAACTCCCACAGAAAACAAAAGCAGCCAGCGTTTCAATCTCATTCCAGGATATAACCACTTAAGATAATGCATCAATTGCACCCCTTAGAGTTATCGCTATTAACTTGCCTAAACCTCAACGTTATTGTGCTTGATATCGCGATGCTCGACATTAACATTGTAACCTTTATTGCGTAGTCCCTCAAAAATCTTGTCAGCAACAAACACCGAACGGTGCAGACCTCCGGTGCAACCGATAGCAATAATCAGTTGACTTTTGCCTTCCTTGACATAATGCGGTACTAAAAAGTCAATCAAGCCCCAGAGCTTCTCCAGAAACTGCTGAGTAATCGGCCATTTACGAATATAGTCCCGGACTTCGACCACCTGCCCGCTTTTGCGGCGTAGCGACTCGACATAGAACGGATTGGGCAGAAAACGCACATCAAAAACCATGTCAGCATCCAGGGGAATGCCAAATTTGAAACCGAAAGACACCACAGTGACAGTCATTCGGTCGGTTTCCCGCTCACCGGAGAAAAGATTGGCAATCTTATCTCTGAGCTGAGTCGTTGACAAGTCAGAAGTATCGATAATATGAGTAGCCCGGCCGCGAATATGTTCCAGCCGCTCCCGTTCCCGGCTAATACCTTCGCTTACCCGGCCAAACGGAGCCATTGGATGCCGCCGCCGCGTTTCTTTATAGCGGCGTATAAGCGTTTCGTCCGAAGCCTCCAGAAACAAAATTTCATACATGAACCCCTGAGTTTCCATATCACCCAGCACCTGAACCAAAGTATCAAAAAACTCGCCACCGCGGATATCCACCACCAGGGCAATCTTATTAACCCGGCCATCCGACTGGGCGCAAAGCTCAGCGAATTTGGGAATCAGCATCGGCGGCAAATTATCCACGCAAAAATAGCCAAGATCCTCCATGGCACGGACAACCTGGGTCTTTCCCGCTCCCGACATGCCGGTGATAATAACTAACCGAAACTTCTCCACAAAATCACCTCACAATCATAACTAACTACCAATTAACGCTGCCATTACCTTTCAATTATATGGCAACGCCGCCAAAAAAGCAAAAGTTGCCGGTTCAGAAATTATTCTCCAATAAAACCGGGGTGCATTTCCCCCCCGACCTTGACCAGTCGCATCGCCCGGATGGTGGCGCCTTCAACCAATTCGGCGCCGCGCTCCATACACTCGGCCAGCGTCATCGGTTGCTCCACAATACTCATCAGCCCATCAACACCATAGTCGTAGATCGCTTTATGACCATCGCCCAAGCCACCGGCAATACAAATTACCGGCACCCCACACCGTTTGGCGGCTTTTGTCACCCCCAGCGGGACCTTGCCATGAACCGTCTGAAAATCTGTGCGCCCTTCGCCGGTGATCACTAAATCGGCCTGTTTCACCAGCGCGCTAAACCCGACAGCCTCCAAAATAATTTCCACTCCCGGCAGCAATTTGGCTTGGCTAAAAAACATCAGCCCTGCCCCCAGACCTCCTGCCGCACCTGCCCCAGGAAGATTAGCCACATCCCGGCCAGTCGCCGCTTGAGCAAAAGCAGCGTACACCTTTAAGGCATCGTCCAGCTCAGCCACCACCCCTGGCGTCGCGCCCTTCTGCGGGCCATATACCACCGTTGCGCCATTCGGTCCGTACAGCGGATTATCAACATCACAAGCCACCGTAATAACCGCACTCTCCAGCCGCCGGTCCAATCCGCCGATATCAATTGCCGCCAATCGCCTAAGTGCCGCCCCACCAGGCGGTAAATCAGCCCCTCGGACATCAAAAAATCGCGCCCCCAACGCGCAGGCCATACCGCTGCCGCCATCATTGGTCGCGCTACCGCCAATTCCAATAATAATCCGTTGCAAACCCCGATCAAGCGCTGCCTTGATAAGTTGCCCCGTTCCATAACTAGTCGTTAGCCGGGGATCGCGCAAATTCTCAGGCACCAATGGCAGCCCTGAAGCGGCAGCCATCTCAACCACCGCCGTCTGACCATCACCCAGTATCCCCCAGCACGCTGTCAGCTGACTACCTAGCGGCCCGGTCACCTGCTCCTGTTCCAGTTGCCCACCCGTGGCCGCGACCAGCGCCGCCACCGTACCCTCGCCGCCATCAGCAACAGGGACTTTAAACACCTCGCTATCAGGAAACACTGCCAGAATTCCCCGTTCCATGGCACAGGCCGCCTCCAGCGCCGTAAGAGAACCTTTAAAAGAGTCCGGAGCAACGATAATCCGCACAAGTTGTCCCTCCCTCAACCGCCATCTCACATTCTAGTAAAACCAAGGCTGGCGAGAAAGGTCCATATGCAAGGCGGCTGCGAGGAAGCGCGCGCAGACAGTACCGGTGTACGGCAAGCGCGCTCCCGGAGCACCAACGCAGCAGATGAGCCTTTATCGACAGCCGCCAACTTGCAAGACGTATTTTTCGATCGCCTCGGCCACCCCATCAGCATTATTGAAATTCGTCACCGCGTTGGCCGCGCTTTTCACTTCTTCCCTGGCGTTGGCCATCGCCACACCCCAGCCAGCATACTCTATCATTTCCAAATCATTCTGCGAATCACCCACCGCCATGACCTCTGATTGCTTTACACCAAGCCGTTCAGCCAGAAAAGCCAACGCCGCTCCCTTATTGACAGCAGGATTTATCATCTCAAGATAATTTGAACTTGACAGCACCACATGCAGCCGATCAGCAAACATTGCTTTCACGGTGGCGCAAATCTCCAACAATTCCTGCGGTTCGGCGATAGAAAACAATTTGGTTGGCGCGCCTTCCAGGGAGTAGAGGCGCTCGCCAATAGGCACAGCGGCAACAGCAGATGCTCCCTCGTAAAACCGGGCTTTTTCATCCCGCTCTTTCACATAAAGCACATCATCAACATACGCCTGGATATACCAGCCGCGCTCCTTAAACAGCGCCAGCACCTGGGCCGCAGTCTGAACCTCCAGTGGCCTGTGAGCCAGCGTCTCCCCAGACTGACAGCATTTAATCAACGCCCCGTCATAAGTAATTAGCGGAATATCAAGATCCAAGTCAAGAGCATAAGGCAGAGCCGAACAGTACATCCTGCCAGTGGCCAGCGTCACTGCAACCCCCTGCTGCACTGCGCTCCGGATGGCGGCCCTTGCCCGCGGAGAAATTTTCTTAGCGTGATCCAAAAGCGTATCATCCAGATCAAGCGCAATCAATTTTATCATCATTTACCTCCTGATTGTCCAGTCCACAGCTTACCTTCCCCCTGCGCCGTCGACGTCCTGACAGCAGGTTCTGAAACTGTAAGAAAAGCACCTCGTCAAAGGTGCTTTTCGCTTAATTATACCTCTAATCAATAGTGGTCAGGAATCACCCTCGAAAGCGTGTAACTGCAAACCGTCATTAACGTAATTACGACCATCGGCGCCAGAAAGCTGGAAATTTGAAAACCGGGTAAAGTTTTTATCACCATCAGCGGTGCCGCCACATTCATAAAAAAAGTCGATCCGCCCAAAGTAAACAAATTGAGTGGGGCAGAAGCCAATTCTAAAAGCGGCCTTATCACTGCGTTCGCCAGGCCGATAAGTACTGCACCCAGCAGCGTCCCGCCAAGAGTATCCACAAAAACGCCAGGTAATTTTACTGCAATGATGAACAACAAAACGCCATTAATGATGATCCGTAGTAAGAAACCGGCCACGGCTCACTCTCCCTAGCACAAAATCTAACATATACATTATATCCGCTGGCCAAACCAGTAGCAAATCTTTTTTTATCCTTACTGTAAACAACAACCTAAGACAAGTTCCTCTCCAATAACAGCAATGCCTTCTTTAAGTCCAGACCTCCGCCGAAACCAGTCAGTCTCCCTTTTGCACCCACCACCCGGTGACAAGGAACGACTACCGGTGTCCGGTTAATATGCAGAGCTCCTCCTACCGCCCGGGAAGCTCGTGGAGTGCCAATAGCCGCCGCCAGATCTCCATAAGTGGTTACCTCGCCATACGGAATACTAGCGGTATATTTTAGCACCGCGGCCTGAAAGGGAGTATAGCCTGCCCAGTCAATCGGTACGCCGAAATCCACGCGCCACCCGGCAAAATACATCTTCAGCTCCTGGGCCAGTTCCTCCGCGCGATCAGCATCTTCACCGGCAACGATATCCGGCGTAGTAACTTCAGCCAAAGCCATCCTCGCCTCCGGTCGTGGAAAAGTAAGCTCCCACAACCCTCGCTCGGACCATACCGCAACCAAATAGCCCCAGTCTGTGTCGACAACATCATAGACTTTTTGCATTTATTTCCCCTCCAGCCTGCTAATACATCTATAGCACCATCCGGAAAAAACTTCCCGTCGTTTACGCTACCGGATCATCTATTCCAAATATTCTCCCTCAAGCTTCGTTTTCTTGCAGTCAAAATCCTGCAGGAGGTATGGAACACAACCCAAATGTCCATGCTATAAATGAATTATGATGAGGAGGTTTTTGCTATGACTATCGTCGACAAAATTGACGCCGGAATTAACGTCACCCTGAATATGGCCTTTGACAACGAACAGCTCAACAATCTGGAAGCCGCAGCATTATTCGGCATCGTCATCGTCGGGCGGCAGAATCTTTCCACATTGCAGGTTTTATACAATCATGCCCATGACGACGACTTAAAATCAATACTCAAAAAAGCTATCACTGATCACACTAAGCCTCTGGTTGAAAAGGCGGAAAAAATACTTAATGAGGCCAAAGCCGACTGCCCTGAAATTCACTTTGCAGACCGCAAACTTTACGACACTCCGCTAACCATCTCCGAAGACGCCCGGTTTTCCGACCGGGAAATTGCCCTTCTCCTCGGCAATATGGCCCGAGCATCCCAGGTGGCTGTGCTAAACGCGTTGAGTTATACCTATAAACCGGAAATCGCCTTAATCTATCGAGATACACTTGAAACTGCTTTCGATTTCGACTATCGGTTACTGAAAATAACCCTTGAAAAAGGCTGGCTGCCACATTTGCCGAAAATAGAGCATTAACACTGTTTTAGGCTTCCTACCGTCTATCACACATGATATTTGGCAGCTCTTAATAATTTTCCTGACTAACAGGAAACTAGCTGCGCCCCCTGCCCATTGACTCACCCTGACTGCGAGCGCCCCGCATACAACAATCAATAAACTAAAACTTAAATAGAGACCAAAAAAGCCAACCGTCGTTGGCCCTTTTTAGCCTCTATTTTCGTTCCCTGACCTATTATTTTTACTTGCTATAAGGTCCGTAATTCATGCATAGTTCTGTCAGCCAGTTCGGCCCGTTTAGCGTCGTTGAAATTACTAACCTCACTCAAATAGCCAGTTATGCGGCGAATCCTTTTAATCGGCGATTTTTCCCGGGCTTTAACCACAACATAGCTACCATCGGTCTCAATCTGTACCCGATCCAGATACTTTCCCTTCTCGCGCCAAAGTCCGATTTCCTCTTCAGCATAAAACATCGCTTCTTCACTAGTCATCTCGGCAGGATGTTCAACATAGACACCTTCAACAAGCATCATTAGCCCTTCTCTCCCCAAGATTAATAATATTGTTAAAAAATTTCGACACATATGGCAGTTTTTCCTGCTTCTTCCTCACAACATTTAGTATTAATTTCGTGTACCGCAACTATATATAGTAGTTAATCTTAAAAACCCTCTAAATGAGGGTTTTTAAGATTAACTACTATTTTTTCTCAAACTGATCCTTGCCTACACCGCAAACCGGGCAAACCCAATTGTCGGGAATATCTTCAAACTTGGTCCCTGGCGCAATGCCGTGATCAGGGTCTCCTTGGGTTTCGTCATAAACATATCCGCAGACTACACACTCCCACTTGGCCATAACCTAGATCGCTCCTTCATATAAATATACAGTTATATTGTAACGCATCGCGCCGTTATTATGCAATGCTTTCCAAGTAAAGCCCCAAGCAGCAGTTGTGGCAGTAATGCGATTTGTTCAGTTATTGGTCAGAATTAACAGCTATAATACATATATATAAAGAAAAATTACTGAACGTATTCAGGGGGTGTTGCTGTGAACTACAACAAGTTGGCCACATCAATCAGCCTGGCAATTATTTATCTTGGCCAATTCTCCACCGCGTGGGCGGATTCGTCTTTCGAACAGCAAGAATTAATTACCGGTTTAGGCGGGGGCTCTGCCCTTGCAGCGTTAATCATCTTCGGCGCGTTTTATATTAAGCGCAAGTCAAAGCAACAGCAACTAGAGGCTAAGGCTCAACTGAAAACCAGAGACCCCAATTTTGACGAGCAGATTTTTCTGGACAATGTCTCCACACTGTTCTTAGAAATTAAGAGCGCCTGGACTAAGCGCGATATGAAACCTGTTCGCCATTTGATGACCGGCGATGCTTATTCCCGCTTCACTACGCAAATCGAAAAACATATCCGCAAGGGTACTTTTAACAGATTGGATGAATTATCGCTGAACCCGCCTGCGATCACAGCTATCGGCTCTGACTACAACAACGACCTTATCAGTGTTTTGATTACATTCACCGCAAAAGATTACATCGTGGATGATAGTGGCCAGAAGGTGTCCGGCTCTACCAATAGTAAGACCAAGACTGAACAATGGTCCTTTATGCGACCACTGAAAGCCACCACCAAACTAAAAGAAGAACAAGGCTTTGCTAACTGCCCGGCTTGCGGATTACCGGTGCAGCAATCCTCGGCCACGGAATGTGAATCTTGCCATTCAAAGCTGAATAACTGGGCTTTCGACTGGATTATCTCGGCCATATCAGAGCCAAATAATAGTTCAGATTATTATTATTTTGATACGAATACCTACAGCCAATAACGATTCTGGTACCGACCATCCGCCCTATATTTCCCTGAGATAAAACTACTCCTTAATTTACGCCAATCTCCATTTCAAATTTCAGCTCATCAGCCATCATTTCGATGCCGATGAAATTATTGTCACATACTTTAATTTTAGAATTGGATTGTACTATGGCCGGCGGTCCCAGCTTGACTGCAATGCCGTTACTACCAAGGGTATTCACTGCATTGGAGGCAATCATATTTACCATTTCGCAGATAGCACTTTTAGCCATGTCATCTAAACTGGTCACAGCTGCCCCCATCATAATAGTCGAGGATAATCCCTTAGCCGCTTCCTCTGTCAGATTAAAGACTACATTACCGCTGAGTTGATTGGTCATTGCAACATTCACCGTAACTCCCAGGCCGTCAATATATTGATTGTGAGTAAAAATTTTCCCCCGAACCACATTTTTAAACCCGAGCTGTGGAAGTATGGTTAACAAAGCATTAAGAAACGGATTTACCAATTGGGCATCCATAAATATCTCCTTATACCCCAACTGTCGCACTAATAAAAAATATTGTTACAATTTAATAATCGGATAAATTCTAAAAAATATTAATATCATATTAGTATTTTTTTCTAGATTGTCCTAATTTTTACTCTAACGCCCAAACAAAACCACACCTCTCACACAGCCGGCTAATAATAGATCCTCACAAACATCAAAAACCGCGCATTACGCGGTTTTTCTATATTTCAGATTAACGGCCCTGTCAGTGCTCAAATTACCTTTTGCCATAACCATATACACAAGTTAAATGTCTGTCTTGCGATAGGTTTCGATAATCAGGCGGATACGATTTGCATAGCTTACCGCGTCATCCATATTGCCTCGCCGTGCGGCCAATTCAGCTTTAAACGCCAGCGTCTTTATCTCCTCCAGACCAGACTGGCTTGCCAAAACCTTTATCCTGTTAACAAAGCTCTCAAAAAGTGTGAGATCTGCAGTGTATCTATCAATCGTCTGATTCAGGCAGGAGATCTCCTCGATTATCTTAGCCTGCTCAATCTCGGCAGCCGATCCTGCGGCACTTTCCTCAGCGCTGGTTAACATAGTAATATCGAAGGCTGTCACACGCTCCAATTTGGCCTGAAGCTCGCCTATTTGCAGCGGTTTGGCAATGTACTCATCCATTCCCGCCGCCAAATATCGCTCCCGGTCTCCGGCAAGGGCGTGGGCGGTAAGGGCAATAACCGGGGTATACCTGCCAGTTTCCACTTCCCGAATCCGCCTCATTGCCTCCACTCCGTCCATAACCGGCATCTGGATATCCATCAGAACGACGTCGTAACGCTGCTGAGTAAAAAGCTCAATCGCCTGCTGACCGTCAGCCGCGCAAGTCACCTTATGTTTTAGCTTGTGCAAATATTTCTGGACAACCATCCGGTTGACGCTATCATCCTCCACCAGCAGAACAGACAGCATCTTCGGCGCTGGATAGCTTTTGACAAGGGCGGCGGCATCGCTTATATCCAAAGCGTTGGTGGCAGCTGCCAAACTTACGGTAAAGGCAAACGTGCTGCCTTTACCTTTCTCGCTTTCTACCCATATCTGCCCGCCCATCATCTCGACAAGTTGCTTCGATATTGCCAGTCCCAGCCCGGTGCCGCCGTAACCGCGGGTATTTGAGCCGTCCAGCTGGCTAAATGGCTTGAACAGTTTTCCCATCGCCTCCGCGCTGATGCCAATTCCGGTATCAGTCACGGAAAAAGTCAGTTCCGGCCTATCGCCGGCTATTCCTGTACTTTTTACCGACAGCATCACTTGGCCACAGTCGGTGAATTTTATCGCATTGCTGAGAAGATTATTGAGAACCTGGCGCAAGCGGTTTGGGTCGCCGGCAACCATTTCAGGTACGCTGGCCGACAACGAGTAATTGAGATCGAGACCCTTGCCAAGCGCAACCTGTAAATGCGCCTTGATAACATCATCAAGGATATCCTGACAGCGGAAATTAAGCTTATCAATAGCCAGTTTACCTGCTTCCATCTTAGAAAAATCGAGGATATCGTTGATGATGCCGAGAAGAGCCTGAGAGCAAGATTGAGCGATCATAAGGTTATCCTTCTGCTCCAAGGGCAGTTCGTTCAACAGCGTCAATTCGATCATGCCATTAATGCCATTGATCGGCGTCCGAATTTCATGGCTCATATTGGCCAAAAACTCGCTCTTGGACCGATTGGCCGCCTCGGCCTTTTCCTTGGACTTTATCAGTTCCTCTTCCATGCGTTTACGTTCGTTGATCTCCGCCTGCAGACTTTCATTCATTATGGATAGCTCACTAGTCCGCTCTTGCACCCTCTTTTCCAGTTCCACATTGGACTTCTTTAGGGCCTCACTTTCTATTATTTTAATCTGAGATTCTTCTAATTTATCCAGCATGAAATTTATTTCTTCCGTCACATCAGCAATTTCATCCTGTTTGCTTTCTGATTTGAGACGCATCGAAAACGTACTGCTATTTCCAATTGCTCTCACTTCCCTACTTAACGTCAGTAATCTTAATAATATATTCTTCTCCAGAAACAGCAGCATAACCGCGGCAAAAATAAAACTAGCAATAGCCAGGGAATAAATCACATACTTTATTCCCTGGCGGCCGATTTGGGTTATTTCTCTATCCATTTTTATACTAACTCCGACCACCGGCTGTCCTTCAATATCCCGTAATATTGAATATCCTTCGATTTTATCATTGTCTAAATCACGAACTAAAACCGGTGACTCCTTGGTAATAGCAGCATATAGCTTTGATCTCTGGGGATCTAACCGATCTAATCTTTCTACTGCCAGCTCCACATCCAAGCTGCGCGATAGTAAACTAACTTCTGAATTATCCAAATAACGCCCGATAACTAAATTGCCGCGAACAGGACCTACTCCACTACTGGGAAGAATTGGCCAAGTCGCTATCAACATCGGTCCTTTAGGCAACAAAACCAGGCCCTTTATTCTATAGTTTGGATTAGTATTATTGGCGATCGGACTTTTTTTAATATATTCTATCAAGGCCTGAGAAACTGGTACCATTTCTTTCTTATCCAGATTCATTCCACAGCCAAAAACATTTTCCCCTTTTGTATTTACAAAAAGCATTGCATTCAGTTTAATGTTGGAAAGTGCGCTCTCGGTTATATTATCTTCAATAAATTTTTTGTTTCCATTTTTCATAAATTCATAACTATCTGTCCATGCCGCCCAGTCAGAAGCGGTTTGTGATAAATTCGTCAATTTTAGTTCAATGGCACTTTCCACCCGTCTAATGTGCTCATTGACATATCGTTCTTCCAAAATATTTATGCTATTTAACATAACTGTATTTAAAACAAAATAGATTATTAACACTAGCCCGACAAAATGAATAACTATACTTACCTGAGTTTTTGCCCGGATAGATTTTAGTTTTTCTATCATCCTGCTATTCTCCCCATAAAAATATTCATAACAAAGATTTAATATTATTCAAATGCCACATAAAAATCAATTGCCACCAACTGTTCGACTCCTACTTCCAAGCTCTGAACACTTAGCGAATCCTAACAAATAACAATATTTGCTAACTTTCGCTATTTTTCGACCAATTCCTTTGTGAGAATCTTCATTTAAAATTCAACACAAACGCAAAGAGCCACGTAACTAAGCTACGCGGCCCTTACCATATGGCTGATTTGCCTAATGGGAAAAAATTAAACGCAATTGTACAAATGGGAAAAGAGCCCGTAATGATCTACGCTACAGCCAATATCGATCACTACATACCTATACGTAATCTGTCGACTACGCACACGCATTACACAACCGACACTGACCTTTGCTCGACTACCAAGAATACCTGCCGAACTTACCGCAGTCATACCGACCACGATAAACCCATATACAGTTTCCGGGGAACCCACTCCAGCACCCCTGGCAGTCTTAGCTCGACCGGCATACATATCTTTCGACCATACGGCAACATTTTGGGCTACCACACAGCCATAGGAAACCTATACCGATCTGCCCGCCGACTAACACCGAACCCTCTCGGACCCGATATTACTCTTTGGCCGACCACTACCGAACCCCAATTGAGATCCGGCACCAGTCTTGGCTCGACCATCACGAACCCTTTACGATCATATTATGGTCTTTTATAAAAAGCTTTATACACGAGAATTAATTAAATTTTCAACAACAAAAATATTCCTAAATAAGCAGGCTGTTCCGGCTGGGCAACTGCTACCTACAGTCTAAGATCTTCAGGCTTATTTAAATTACGCAGCATGCCGCAATCTGGCTCAAACTGGGAAAGCTCGGCGGCACTGACCAATCGCAATTTAACCTCCGGATAAAAATCAGCGATGCGGTATCTGCCTTGCTCCAGCATCTTAGTGATGACGCCAAGACAATGGCGATGATAAACCGCGTGCAAAGGATGAAAGTGCCCGTCGATAAAGGGCACGGCGGCATCGTAGCCAGCGGCGGCAGCGGCCATGAAGGAAACAGCCTGACTGTTGACATAGGGCATGTCACAAGCCACCACGAAATTGTAATCACCGCTGGAAGCTGACAAGCCAGCATGAATTCCGCCAAGCGGGCCGCAGCTCAGGTAGTAATCACCGACAACAGTAACTTCCGGTATGGCAATTTCCCTTGGCAAGTTGCTGACAACAATCAGCCGGGAACACGCTGGTGCCAAAGCGTAGAGCACTGAGTTCAGCATATCACTGCCGTTCCAGGGCAGGCTGGCTTTGTCACAACCCATCCGGGTGCTGTTCCCCCCCGCCAGGACAATTCCAGTCAACGACGAACACCCCAGGCTCATAGCTGTTCCTCCTGCCGCTGGCGAAAGAATCGCCATACCGCCTCCGCCGCCGCTCTCGTCATGCCCGGCGCCGCCGCCAACTCTTCTGCGCTGGCGGCCTTAATCTTGCCCAAACTGCCGAAGTGATCCCACAAAGCTTTGCGCCGCTTAGCCCCGATTCCAGAGACATGGTCCAGCACCGACACCAAGTTGCGCTTAGTGCGCAATTTACGGTGATAGAGCAGCGCAAACCGATGAGCCTCATCCCTGATTCGCTGCATCAGATATAAAGCCTGAGAATCGCGTGGCAAAATGAGCGGCTCACTGTTTCCCTCGCGGAAGATATGTTCAAACTCCTTGGCCAGGCCCACCACCGGCACCTCAGTCAATCCCAGACCGCGAATAATTTCCAGCGCCGCGCTCAGCTGTCCTTTGCCGCCATCAATAACAATCAGCTCGGGAAGCGGTCCTGACAGGTCCCGGTAGCGCCGGCCAACCACTTCCTGCATCGAACTGAAATCATCCGGCTTGCCCTCTACCGTCAGCAGCTTATAACGGCGGTAATCACTTTTTTTCGGCAGACCGTCCTCGAAAACCACCATCGAAGCCACCGTTTCCGCCCCCTGAATATGGGAAATATCAAAACACTCAATCCGCTGCGGCGGCGCTGCCATCTCCAAATAAACCGCCAGATCCTCTGAAGCATCGCCGCTGCGTTCAACATCATCCTTACGCCTGGCCGCCAGCTCATCAAGCACAATCTGCGCATTACCAGCCGCCATGCTGACAAGGTCCTTTTTGCTGCCCCGTCGCGGCGACTCCACCGACACTCTGCCGCCCTTGAGGCTGGTCAGCCACTCGGTCAGAAGCTCACGCTCCGGTATTTCGAGCGGTAATAAAACTTCCCGCGGGACAAAAGCAGCCTTGCTGTAATACTGTTTAATAAATGCCGCCAGAACTTCGTCATCGCTCTCATCCTCGCCGCCAGCCAGCATAAAGTGATCCCGGCCCACCAGTTTGCCACTGCGAATAAAAAACACCTGGGCACAAGTGCCGTCAAGCGATCTTGCCAAACCGATGGCGTCCTGATCACCAGCACCAGTGACGATATTTTGTTTCATCATCACCGTCTCCACCGCCGCCAACTGATCCCGCAGCTGAGCCGCCTGCTCAAAATTAAGACTGGCGGCGGCGGTCTCCATCCGTCGACGCAAATCTTTCACCACTGCGTCACTTCGTCCCTCTAAGAGCAGACATACCAACTTAATCATCTCACCGTAAACAGCGCCGTCAACCTTCCCACTGCAGGGCGCCAAACAACGCTTGATATGATACTGCAGGCAAGGCCGGTCGGCGTCAAGCTTGCGGCAACTGCGCAGCGGGAAAAGCTTGCGCAGCAGACGGATAGTCTCATGAACCGCTCCGGCATTAGTGTAAGGGCCAAAATACTTCGCCCCGTCTTTTAATACTTTGCGAGTCACATAAATCAATGGATAGGTCTCGTTCAATGTTACCTTAACATATGGAAAGCTCTTATCATCCCGTAGACTGATATTATATTTCGGGCGGTATTTCTTAATCATATTGCATTCCAGAATCAAAGCTTCCATCTCAGACCCGGTCACAATATATTCAAGATCAACAATCCGGGCAACCATGGCCAAAACCTTGGGAGAATGGTTTCGGTTGGACTGAAAGTACGATCGTACCCGGTTCTTTAGATTTATCGCCTTGCCGACATAAATAATTCGCCCATGCTCATCCTTCATCAAATAAACACCCGGCCTATCGGGTAGGTGGGCCAATTTCTCTGTCAATTCACCGGTCACGATCACCCCTCCTTTGATCCCATTGCCTGACAAACCAGTCAATGGGAAAATTTTCACCTTGTCAACCTTGCGGTAATATTGTATACATATGAGAAGCCCTTGAATCTTTACCGCAATTATATTATAATCTAAACATAGTACCAAGTCCTAATATCTTGTTATAAATCACTAATGGGAGGTCTGACTGATGTTTAAACGACTGCTTATCGCGAATCGCGGCGAAATAGCCGTCAGAATTATCCGGGCCTGCCAAGAACTAGGCATAGAAACAGTGGCTGTATATTCTGACGCCGACTACGATGCTCTGCATGTTCAGCTTGCCGATGTTGCCTACCATCTTGGGCCTGCCCCGGCGGAAAACAGCTATGCAAATGCGGCAGCTGTTGTCGCTGTGGCAAAAATGGCTAATGCTGATGCTATCCATCCTGGTTATGGATTCTTATCTGAAAACGCCGATTTTGCTGAAATGGTTCAGCAATCCGGCCTGGTTTTTGTCGGCCCGCGCGCTGAAACTATCCGCAAAGTCGGTAACAAAGACGCGGCCCGTACCGCCATGTCGCAGGCTGGTCTGCCGATGGCCCAAGGAAGCGCTCCCTCAACCGACGCGGCCGAACTGTCCAAAATGGCCGAGGTAATCGGCTATCCGGTTATCCTTAAACCAGCGTCCGGCGGTGGCGGCAACGGCATCTCGGCGGCTTACAGTCGCAAAGAATTACTCCAAGCCGTCGAAAAAGTAGCGAGTTCTTCGCCGTGTTTCCTGGAAAAATATATTACCGACGCCCGGCACATTGAAGTGCAGATCGTTGCTGACAACTACGGACACGTCATTCACCTCGGTGAACGGGAGTGTTCGCTGCAGCGCCGCAACCAGAAACTGCTGGAAGAAGCGCCGTCCAGCGGACTAACTGCCACAATGCGCCAGAAAGTTGGCGAACTGGCTGTACGGGCGGCCAAAAGCGTTCATTACACCAATGTCGGGACAGTGGAATTCCTTATGGACAAAAACAGTGGCGATTTCTATTTCATGGAAATCAATCCACGGATTCAAGTGGAACATGGCATCACCGAAGCCATCACCGGAATAGATCTGATCAAAACTCAGATTCAGCTGGCAACAGGTGAACCACTATCCCTCCAACAGGAAGATGTGACCTTCAGCGGTCACGCAATCGAGTGCCGTATCAATGCCGAAGATCCCGAGCTTGGATTTTTGCCTTCGCCAGGCAAGATCGGCTTTTATCACCAACCAGGCGGTCCCAATGTCCGGGTAGATAGCGGCGTATGTACCGGCTCTACCGTTCATCCCTACTATGATTCCCTGATCGCCAAGCTAATCGTTCACGCCAAGACCCGCGGTGACGCCATCCGGGTAATGAAGCGGGCGTTGGCTGAATTTCGGATTGAAGGCATTAAAACAACCGTGGCCTTTCACCGTGAAATGCTCAACGATCCGGCTTTTTGCAGCGGAGATATTGACACACAGTTCGTCGCCAAGCGCATGATCTCCTAGGCAAGTCTGCGGCTGGCGATAAAGGCTCATCTGCTGCGTTGCTCCTCAGAGCGTTAGCTAGCGTACACCGGTACGCGTCGCGTCGCGCTCTTCCGGTGCGCCTTGCATATGAACCTTTCTCACCAGCCTCGGTTTATTCATAAAAATTTAAAAACTTCTCAATAACCCTGGCGGGCCTTTAGGCCCGCCTTAACCTTTTCTTGCTATAGTATCCAGGCTGGCGAGAAAGGTCCAGCTGCTAGGCGGCTGCGAGGAAGCGCGTGCAGACAGTACACGGTGTACGGCAAGCGCGCTCCCGAAGCACCAACGACGCAGAATGCTAATTCATAGCACCACAAAGAATGAAAGTGTCATTTATGATGCTCCCTTCGCAGACAGGTGCTTCGAGTTATGACCGTACTCGTCTCCATGCAGTGAACTGGCCGCAAGGGTGTCCGGCGGCGTTGCGTGGGAGTTAGACGCTGTTGGTAAAAAGGCCGGTAACAGCATCGTGCCCGCAACCAGGACGGTTGCGGGAGGCGCTACTGAGCAGGGATGCGAATTAGCGCTGGTACGATAGCTGTCGGCTTAAACCTTACAGCGTCTTACTCCAGAGCTTCGTCGTCCGGCACTCTTGTGGCGAAAATGCGGAAATAATTCTAAGCAGAGAAAATGACTTCGTTGATGATAGAGAAGTTTCCTGTGATATTAGTCAGTTTCGCAGGCAGTATCATGGGCGGATTTGGTCTTATAGTACTTTCAGGGCAGATGGGCCTTTATCGCAAGCCGGCCTGCTGCTTAGCGCGCTCTAGTACCGGCTGAAGAAACTGGCCTGTATATGACTCCGGCGTAGCTGCGATCTCCTCAGGCGTACCCTTGGCGATCACCTTCCCACCGCCCAGGCCGCCCTCCGGCCCGAGGTCAATGCAATAGTCGGCGGTTTTGATAACATCCATATTATGCTCAATGACCACCACCGTGTCGCCACCATCCACCAACCGCTGCAAAACTCCCAGCAGACAGTGAATATCAGCGGTATGCAGACCGGTGGTTGGTTCGTCAAGAATGTACAAGGTCTTGCCGGTACTGCGCCGGGCAAGCTCGGTGGCCAATTTCACCCTTTGTGCCTCGCCGCCGCTGAGCGTGGTGGCTGGCTGCCCAAGTTTGATATACCCCAGACCGACATCCTGGATGACTGACAGCTTACGATGGATTTTAGGGATATTGCGAAAAAACTCCACCGCCTCATCCACAACCATGTCCAGCACCTGGGCGATATTTTTACCTTTATAATGCACTTCCAGCGTCTCCCGATTGTAACGCGCCTCTTTACATACTTCGCACGGCACATAAACATCAGGCAAAAAATGCATTTCGATTTTTATGATGCCGTCGCCCTTGCAGGACTCGCAGCGGCCGCCCTTAACATTGAAACTGAACCTGCCAGGCTTATAGCCGCGTAGCCGCGCTTCCGTCGTCTGGCTGAACACTTCGCGGATCGTGTCGAACAGCCCGGTGTAAGTTGCCGGATTTGACCGCGGTGTCCGCCCGATAGGCGACTGGTCAATGTCTATAATTTTGTCGATATGCTCCACGCCTTCAATGGAGTCATGCTCCCCGGCGCGCGAGCGTTGGCCGTTTATCCTTCCTGCCAGGCCTTTAAACAAGACTTCGTTCACCAACGTGCTCTTGCCTGAGCCCGACACTCCAGTGACAGCTGTAAATACCCCGAGCGGGAACCGCACAGTGATGTTCTGTAGATTGTTCTCCCGCGCCCCGCGCACTTCCAGCCAATTCCCGTTGGGTTGACGCCGAGCCTCCGGCAGCGGAATGAACAGTTTGCCGCTTAAATACTGTCCGGTTATTGACTCCGGGCAGTCCTTGATTTCTTCCACCGTTCCCTGGGCGACGACGCGTCCGCCAGCAGACCCGGCCGCCGGGCCGATGTCAATAATATGATCAGCAGCATACATTGTGTCTTCATCATGTTCCACAATCAGCAGAGTATTTCCAAGATCGCGCATCTTTTTCAACGTACTGAGCAATCGGTTGTTGTCGCGTTGGTGCAGACCAATACTCGGTTCATCCAGAATATACAGCACCCCCACCAGCCCCGAGCCAATCTGGGTAGCCAGGCGAATCCGCTGGGCCTCACCGCCGCTCAAAGTGCCTGCAGCCCGATCGAGGGTAAGATAATCTAGGCCGACATTTAGTAAAAATCCCAACCGGGATCTTATTTCCTTTAAAATTTGCTGGGCAATGGTTTTTTCGCGCTCCGTCAAATCCAGGCCGTTGAAAAATTCCTGGCTATCAGCCACCGTTAGCCTAGTGACCTCATAAATGTTTTTACCGCCAACCTTTACCGCCAGAACTTCCGGTTTAAGCCTGGCCCCCTTACAGGTCGGGCAGGGCTTAGAACTCATATATTCCTCAATTTCCTCCCTGGACCAGTCGGAGGTCGTCTCGCGATAACGCCGGTTGAGCATCGGAATGACACCTTCAAAGGCTGAATGATAAGTTCGTTTTTCACCATACATATTCTCATACTGAAAACTAAAACGCTTTTCGCCTGCGCCCCAGATGATAATTTGCCGCATTTCCTCCGACAGATCATCCCACACCACAGACAGCGACAAGTTATAATGCACCATCACCGCTTCCAGCTGGCACATAAACCAAGAGTTGGTGTTCTTGCTAAGTGGCGCGATAGCCCCGTCAATCAGTGCCTTTGTTCCGTCAGGCACGATGAGCGGCGGATCAATTTCCATATTATTACCCAGTCCAGTGCAGTCAGGGCAGGCGCCGTAAGGGCTGTTGAAAGAAAACATCCTGGGAGCGATCTCCGGCAGGCTGATGCCGCAGTCCACGCAAGCAAAATTTTGACTGAACACTAACTCCTTGCCGTCAACAATATCGACCGATACCACTCCCTCGGCCAGCTTCAGAGCCGTTTCCAGTGAATCGGCCAGCCGCTGGGCAACCCCGTCCCGAATAGCTATCCGGTCAATAACTACTTCAATGGTATGTTTCTTATTCTTTTCCAGGTTGATCTCGCTGGCGGCGTCAACAACCTCGCCATCCACCCTTAGGCGAACATAGCCATCCTTGCGAATGTCCTCCAACACCTTGTGATGTTCACCTTTTTTGCCGCGAACTACCGGTGCCAAAATTGACAGACGAGTGCCTTCCGGCAGCAGCATCATCTGGTCAACCATCTGCTCCACCGTCTGTTGACTGATAGTCTTACCGCATTTAGGGCAGTGCGGCCGTCCGGCTCTAGCAAACATCAGTCGCAGGTAATCATAGATTTCGGTGACCGTACCTACGGTTGACCGGGGATTGCGGCTGGTAGTCTTCTGATCGATTGATATCGCGGGCGAAAGTCCCTCAATATAGTCGACATCAGGCTTGTCCATCTGGCCAAGGAACTGACGGGCGTAAGCCGACAATGACTCGACATAGCGGCGTTGACCCTCAGCATAGATAGTATCGAAGGCCAGCGATGACTTTCCCGACCCGCTGAGGCCGGTGATAACCACCAACTTATCCCGTGGTATCTCCAGGTCAATATTTTTCAGATTATGTTGTCTGGCGCCTTTAACAATGATTTTATCTTTCAATTTACTATATCCTCCGGCTAAACTTAGCTTTGCTTCATTTTGGATGACCGCGGCCGCTTGGCCGCCTTCTCAGGTGGCCTTTCGGACAGCCGCTGCCTCAGTTCAACAATCATGTCCCGGAGTTCCGCTGCCCGCTCAAATTCCAACAGCTTCGAAGCCTGACGCATTTCCTTCTCCAGCTTTGAGATCAGTTCCAGCGTCTCGGTTCGGGTCATGACATTAATCCGGTCAGTTCGGTATTCCGCGGGGGTTTCCGCAACCTTGGTTGTCTCAATCATTGCTTTCACCCGTTTGTGGATTGTCTGCGGTGTGATACCATGTTCCACGTTGTAGGCCTGCTGAACCATCTGCCGTCGATTAGTTTCGTCAATCGCCCGGCGCATGGAATCAGTTATTTTGTCAGCATACATTATGACCCGTCCATGGACATTGCGCGCGGCCCGCCCAATAGTCTGGATAAGCGAAGTTCCTGATCGCAGGAACCCTTCCTTGTCCGCGTCGAGAATGGCCACCAGTGATACTTCCGGTAAATCCAGGCCTTCGCGCAAGAGATTAATTCCCACCAACACGTCAAATACACCGGCCCGGAGATCCCGGAGAATTTCCACCCTCTCAATAGTGACGATCTCCGAATGCAGATACCGAACCCGCGTGCCCATCTCCCGCAGATATTCGGTTAAATCCTCCGCCATTTTCTTGGTCAGCGTCGTAATCAAAACCCTCTCATTTGCCTGGGTGCGGGCCTTGATCTCACCAATCAGATCATCCATCTGCCCCTTAATCGGACGAACCTCCACCTGTGGATCTACCAGGCCTGTGGGCCGGATAATCTGCTCCGCCACCTGGCTGCTGGCTTGAAGCTCATAATCAGCCGGAGTCGCCGACACATAAACAATCTGATTTATCCGTTCCACAAACTCGTTGAAATTCAGTGGCCGGTTGTCAAAAGCTGACGGCAGGCGAAAACCGTGATCTATCAACATTGCCTTGCGCGAATGGTCTCCGGCATACATTGCCCGTAGTTGAGGGATGGTAGCATGCGACTCATCAACAACAATCAGAAGATCCTTGGGAAAATAATCAATCAATGTATATGGCGATTCACCAGCTTTACGGCCGGTGAGATGGCGCGAATAATTCTCAATCCCTGAGCAATAGCCCATTTCCAGCATCATTTCCAGATCATACTTGGTGCGCTGATTAAGTCTTTGGGCTTCCAGCAGCTTGTTCCCAGCCTTTAATTCCGCCAGGCGTTCGGCCAACTCGGCTTCAATATCGGTTACCGCCCGCAGCATGTTTTCCCGGGATGTGACATAGTGAGAAGCCGGATAAATCGCGATATGTTTACGCTCAGCCAGTATTTCACCAGTCATCGTGTCGATTTCTACAATCCGTTCAACCTCATCGCCAAACAGCTCAATGCGAATTGCCTTCTCGCCATAAGCAGCCGGGAAAACTTCGATCACATCGCCGCGAACCCGGAATTTGCCGCGCACAAAATTGACGTCATTGCGCTCATACTGGATATCCACCAACCGCCGCAAAATGGAGTCGCGGTCACGAATCTGGCCCTGCCTGACCGACAAAACCAGATTATAATAATCCTCCGGCGAACCCAATCCATAAATGCAAGACACGCTGGCCACAATAATCACGTCCCGGCGTTCAAACAGCGAACTGGTGGCAGAGTGGCGGAGCTTGTCAATCTCGTCGTTGATCGAGGCGTCTTTCTCGATATAAGTATCAGTATGAGCGATATACGCCTCAGGCTGATAATAGTCATAATAACTGACAAAATACTCTACGGCATTATTGGGGAAAAACTCTTTAAACTCGCTGGCCAGCTGGGCAGCGAGTGTTTTATTATGAGCAATTACCAAGGTCGGCCTTTGCACCGCTTCAATCATCTTGGCAACAGTGAATGTTTTTCCGGTTCCGGTTGCTCCCAAGAGAACCTGAGCCCAGTCCCCGCGCTTAACGCCATCAACCAATTGACTAATAGCTTCTGGCTGATCACCAGTAGGAACAAATGGTGCGACAACCTTAAACGGTACAGCCTCTTCCTGATATGTAGTTTTTAAATTCGGCACAATCGACATGTTTATCACCCTTATTGCGACCTATACCGCTATACTATCACAGTACATATGTTCGATCAAGTAGGTTCTTAAAAATTCAATTCATCATCACTAATTGTTATCCGGTAATAAATATTATATCATACTTCGTTAGGTCAACAAGAATAATTTATGGCCTCCTGCGGCGCCTTAGCCAGTCAACTAACCGGCTGTGACTCTGTGGAATAGTGACAAAATTCTCTTCCCCGCCACCCGGCACTAAAATAACTCCCAGCCGTCGCTCGCCCTTGGTAAAATGCCCCTGTATTTGCACAAGCCGCCCCTTGCGGCTATACTTTAGTTCAAAATCTGGCGGCGCAAAACTGATGGCCTGTGCCAATTCAAAACTGTTGTTGATTGACATCCCGGCTAGCTCCATTAGAATATCGCCTGGTTTAAGCCCCAGGTCACGCGCCGGAGAGTTCCATAGAGCGTCAAAAACCATCACGCCGTTTTCCGGCGGTACGAATAACGGCGGTCTTCGCATCTCCCTCCTGCTATCAAGCTGAATTAAGAGTTCGTGTCCCAGGGGAGAAAGCACAGCCGCAATAATTTGCAACCAAGTATAGCGCGCCGATAAAATAGCCAGAACAAACAACAAAATGCTGTATATCGCTAAATGAAATGCCGAGCGCCGCCGCCGTTCCTCAGGCGTACTGGATATCGCCATATCGGCGTACCCCAGCGCTGCCATCACCGGCAGCATGCCGTACAACCAGATTTGACCTGCCGGCAGGATTTCGCCAATCGGCAACAGCGGCCGCCAGTCAGGCATTGAAAAAAATCCCTCCGGCAGTGAACCGGAGTGACCCGCCACCGCCGTCAGCAACACTAACGGTAGCGGCCAAAAATTTTGCAGGTTGAATGCACCGACCATCTGGCCATCATCTCGCTGAAGAAACAGCGGTATGGCACTATACCGTCCGCCCAGATAAATTAAAACACTTTCAACAATATGCAGGCCAGCCACCAGTGTTAGTACCTGAGGCACATTGACCACCGGCCAGCCCAGCAAAACATTGGAAATGGCCACTAGTCCTCCTGCATAGGCGAAACATATGAACCGCCGATTGATAAACATCAGGGCAATGGCCAGCGGCCAAATATACTCCAGTCCCAACTGATTTACTGCCACCCCCGCACCGGTCAGGATAAAGCTGCCCAAAATACCACCGACAGTGCCGCAACCGGCAGCCAGCAACACCTGCGACCAGAGTGAAAAACTGCAGAACCCAAACATTTTAATCTGCTCTTTTCTCAGACGCCTATACTGCAAGGCAATAGCAACCAAGATCAGCCAAAATAGCGGCTGTAAATATACCAATAGCACCTTGGAGATAATCATCTGGGAGAAATCCTGCCAAGGAAACATGCCCTCACCTCGAAATTATTCAAAAAATAGCATTCACAATTGCCTGTCATATTATAAATTGAGCGGGCCTTCCGGCCCGCTCCGCTTATCAAAATAGCCTATTGGTGTATCTTCCCGGCCACAATCTCCATCGCTTTTTCCAGTTGAATATCTCTACCGCTGTCCTTATATCCCGAATCTTCCACTTTGTAGTCCGGCTCAATCCCGATACCGTTAATACACCGGCCAGACGGGGTATAGTATTTGGCAATAGTCAACTTGATAGCCGTGCCGCCGTCAAGGCGCATAATCGTCTGAACCGATCCTTTGCCATAAGTCTTAGTACCAAGCAAAACGCCAGATTTCGTATCCTGAACAGCACCGGCCACAATCTCCGATGCGCTGGCACTGCCGCCGTTTACCAGTACCACCAGAGGATATTTCACCTTTTCCAGATCAGAGTACTGAGTATCACGCTGGCCATCGCGCTGCACCACGGAAACAACCGGGCCTTTGGGTATAAGCTTTCCAGCCACTTTGACGCTTTCCTCAAGCAGTCCGCCCGGATCATCGCGCAAATCCAGAATCATCGCTTTCATGCCTTGCGACTCCAGTTCCTGGTATTTGTTAGCGAAATCGTCACCGGTGTTTTCATTGAACATTGACAGCCGGATATAGCCAATCTGATTAGTCAACATTTTACCAGAGACCGTCTTGATTTGAATATTTGAACGCATTAAGGCATAATCCCTGGTGTCCTGGTTGCGGCGAATAGTCAAAACCACCTGGGTTCCTTCCGGTCCTCTGATCTTGTTGACCGCTTCATCCAGAACCATGTCTTTGGTTTCCTGGCTGTCGATTTTAACAATCTGATCACCGCTTTTAATTCCCGCTTTATCGCTTGGCGTCCCTTCAATCGGTGAAATGACGGTAAGCACCTTGTCCTTGACACCAAGCATTATTCCCACTCCGCCAAAAGAGCCTTTGGTCTCGATCATGAATTCCTTGTACATCTTAGGATCCATATATACGGAATGAGGGTCGCCCAATGAGTTGACAGCACCTTTGATCGCTCCATTCATGAGCGTTTCAACCGGCACATTTTCCACATAGCGTGACTTGATAAGTTGGACAACACCGATCAGCCTGATTGTCCCTGCGGCATCGCCTGACCAAGATTGCAGCAGATAGAAATAGCCGACAGATGTTAATACAAAAGTAGCCAAAACCAGCGCGATTGCCCCGGCAATTAGCTTGTTCCGGTTGGACAACTCCTACACCTCTATTCATCATCGGCGGGAAACTCTAGATAACTATATGTAGTTTCTCCGCCGGATATACGCATTAGGGCAAATAACCAACTGGGTTGACTGGAGTACCATTCTCGCGCACTTCGAAATGAAGATGCGGCCCTGTGGAATAACCGGTTGTACCTATTCGGCCAATTATCTGGCCTTTACTCACCCTTTGGCCTGCACTGACCAATATTTCGGATTGGTGGCCATAAAGAGTGGAAATTCCCCGGCCATGATCGATAATGACTGCTTTACCATAGCCGCCCATCCAGTCAGCGTATGCAACTACCCCACCGTCGGCGGCTCTTATCGGCGTGCCGTAATCGGCGCCGATATCAATACCGCTATGGAATCGCTGGGTTCCAAAAATCGGGTGAATCCGCCAGCCGAAGGGTGACGTAATCGGCCCGTCAACCGGCCAGATCAGCGATCCGGTACTGGCGATGGCCCCCTGACTTCCACGGTTGCGGAGCATCTGTTCAATATTTTTTGAGGTCTGCTGCAAGTCCTGGTAAGCCTGTTCGGCAACATCCCGCTGATTGGTAACCGTATTAAGTACGGCTTCCTGATCTGATTTACGCGACGCGATAAGATCTTTTTTTTCGGCAGCAACTTTTTCCAGTTCCAATACCGCCTGCCGGTCGCTTTCCAGTTCAGTCTTCTTTTCGAGTATCATTTCCCGCTCTGCCTTTATGCTGGCAATAAGCGTCACATCCTGGTTCAGCACCCGCTGCAACAAATCGATCCGGGTGGTCAAATCGCCAAAATCAGCAGCTCCCATCAAAACGTCAAGATAGCTGATTTGCCCATGTTCATAAATATCCCGCATCCGTTTATTTAATATTCCAATGCGCTCCGGCAAAGCTTGTTCCGCAGCCGCAAGGATAACGTTGTCTTTATCGATTTCTTGTTCAAGATCAGCCCGTTTGGCCTGAATGGTATCATAGTCCCCTTGCGCGGCATCAAGATCGGTTTGAATCCCCCGCAACTGATCGGAGACGCTGTTCACCTGATTCTGAGCCTGATTCGCGCGGTTCCGCTGCTCCTGCATCCGCTGATGGATATCATTCAACTTCCGCTGCTGTTCCTCAACCTGAGAGGCCAACACCGGCGCCACTACGGCCAACACCAGCAAAATACTGATCATTACTGCCAGGTAGCGTTTTACTTTGTTCATCCTTACCTCCTTAAACCTGCATAAAGCGCCGCAGAGAAATAGTGCTGCCCAGAGCGCCAATGACAGTACCGACTACCAGTAAAATAATACTGATATTAGTAAGAAACGGATATTGCGGGATAATTGGCAGAAAGGCCAGTGATTGGTAAACCTGCTCGGTAAATAAACCGTACGACTTGGTCAGTAGCAAGACAGCAATTAATGCGCCGCCAAAACCAAGGATCATGCCTTCAATAAGAAACGGCCAGCGGATAAACCAATCGGTAGCTCCCACATACTTCATAATACCGATTTCTTTGCGACGCGCAAAAACTGTAATCCGGATAGTATTTGAAATAATAAACAGGGCGGCCAAAGCCAAAAATATAATAAGAACAAGTCCAAAAATTCGGACCATTCTAGTTAAAGCAAACAAATGGGCTACTACTTCCTGCCCGAACCTGGCATTCTCCACGCCACTAAACTGACTAATAGCCGCAGTTACTGTCTTGACCTCATCCGGAGTATCGACCTTCACCTCAAAAGCATTGGGCAAAGGGTTCGAATCGCCAAGAGCATTCAAGATTCCCTGTTGATCTCCAAGCCTTTGTTTAAACTTGGACAAGGCTTCATCCTTGTTAACATAAGTCACCTGGGTAACCCCAGGAATACCAGCAATCCTTGTTCCTACTGTCCGAGTGTCATAATCGCTCAGTCCATCTTGCAGATACACCGAAATCTGGACCTGTGATTCAAGAGCCGAGGCCATGTTGTTCAGGTTGAGAACCATCACCAGGAACATGCCCAGGATCAATAGCGACAAAGCTACCGTAGTAATAGAAGCAATGCTCATCAACCCGTTATGCCTGAGAGATGCCAGCGACTCCCGGACAAAATACTCCATTGTCCTAACTCTCATAACCGTACACCCCTTTTTCCTGGTCACGGACGATACGGCCTTTTTCAATGGCGATAACCCGCCTTTTCATGGCATCGACCACCGGTTTATCATGAGTGGCCATTACGATAGTTGTCCCAGTCCTATTTATCCGTTCGAAAATTTTCATAATCTCCCAGGAAGTGTCAGGATCGAGGTTGCCTGTCGGTTCGTCGGCAATGACCACCAGGGGATTATTTACAATGGCCCTGGCAATGGCAACCCGCTGTTGTTCACCGCCGGAAAGCTGCGACGGATAAGTGCGGGTCTTCTGCTTTAGCCCCACCAGATCAAGAACGTTATTCACCCGCTTTTGAATTTCGCGGCGCGGCGCTTCGATAACCTCCATGGCGAAAGCTACATTATCATACACCGTCTTATTCGGCAATAAACGAAAATCCTGAAATACGATCCCCAGTCCCCGTCTCAGATAAGGCACCTCATCCGGTTCCATCGAAGAAATATTGCGCCCGTTAACTATCAAATCGCCTGTTGTTGGCAATTCTTCCCGGAATATCAGCTTGACAAACGTGGACTTGCCAGCACCGCTTGGGCCGACCACAAATATGAAGTCGCCTTTCTCAATATAGATTGTTACATTGGAGAGGGCGACAGAACCATTGCTATAAATTTTGGATACATCTGTCATCTGTATCAAAAAACCACTCCCCCTTGACATAGAATAGTACTGTGATTATGCTGCAATAAATTCTCCGTAAAATTATTTATCATCGACTACATGAAATTCGACTTTTTGTCGTAAAAACCTTCTTTTTGAGCCGGCTTGTCCCAAATGTAAAATATTCATGAAGCCTTTAAAAAACTCATGGGAGCAGACTTGCCAGATATAAGGCAGCTATTCCCAGAATCGTCAACAGGCCGAAATACCACAAAGCTACCTTGATCCGCTGACCAATACCAAGTTGATAATAACGATCGTTCTGATTATTTTTGTCCCCGGGCCACAAACGAAACAAAGAAAACAGGAAAATAATAAGAATGAACAAGTTATTGGTATAAAAAAATAAGATGCCGATGGCGATGCTGCCCACCCACCACAAGTGCGGCGAAATTGCCGCTGCTATTTTTCCTCCATCCAGCGGTGTGCAGGGAATCAGATTGAACAAATTCAAAATACAGGCCGTATAAGCCAAAACCAGCATTAATACATTGTCAGACCACAAGTAGAACACCAGACACAAAAAAACGCTGAGTGTTCCGGTGGCAGGCCCCCCAATAGCAATATTTGCTTCCATTTTGGCGTTCAAGGGTGCTTGCCGCAAACTGATGACTGCGCCGACGAACGGCACAAACACCGGAACTGACGACCGCACACCAACGACCCTGGCTGCAAATAAATGGCCAAGTTCGTGAATAAGCAACAAAAATACAAACCCGGCTGCGAACTTCCAGCCAAAAGCCACCGCATATACCGCCAGCGAAACCCCCATCGTAACCGCCATCGTGGCGGCCGGCCCAAAGTTGAGCATGGTCAACGCCCCGGCGGCACAAATTCCCAGCCGGCTAAGCAGTCGGTTACCCAACCTGATAACCTTCCAATAACCCATGCCATCCCTCCGCAGAAAGGCTTCCTGAATAATAATTGCTGAGCCCGAGAAATGCGTCAAAGAACAAAGATGCTCATAAATCCGCGCTTTTCCGCCAATTCAATATTATCCAGTCCCTGCTGCCGGAAAAAAACTCGCCTTTAACTATATGCTAATGGCGAGTAATTATATGAAACCTATTTTTTTCGGCCCACGACCCGCTTTGCCGCACGGACAATATCGGCAACGGTCAGACCATATTTCTCCAGCAGGGCATCGGGAGTTCCCGATTCCCCGAATACATCTAAAACACCGACCCGTTCCATAGGAACCGGCGCATTTTCCACCAGTACCTCAGCCACGGCGCTTCCCAATCCACCGATAATACTATGTTCCTCACAAGTGACAATAGCCCCGGTATCATTCGCAGCCTGCACAATTGCTTCTCGGTCAATCGGTTTAATTGTGTGCATATTAAGAACCCGGGCACTCAGCCCCGACTGAATAAGCTCCTCGGCTGCCTTTCTGGCTGGTGCAACCATAATGCCAGTGGCGATGATCGTCACATCGGCGCCTTCGGCCAATTGCACCGCTTTGCCGTGTTTAAATTCATACCCTTCGCCAAAAATGTCCGCGACTCCCATCCGGCCTAAGCGTAAGTAAACCGGACCATGATACTCTGCTGCGAAAGCCACGGCCTGCTGGGTTTCCGTAAAGTCGGCCGGCACGATAACCGTCATATTGGGAATCGACCGCATCAAACTAATATCTTCTATCGCCTGATGAGTCGCCCCGTCCTCTCCCACAGTCAGCCCGGCATGGGTAGCGGCTATCTTTACGTTTAGCTTCGGGTAACAGATTGAATTGCGGACTTGCTCAAAAGCCCGGCCAG